>Ga0153916_10000004_pt1 | contig 199591 bp, 150 predicted proteins | sample Opewatmetagenome_FD_109642 | JGI IMG/M metagenome (GOLD analysis project Ga0153916, IMG submission 109642) | Freshwater wetland microbial communities from Ohio, USA - Open water 3 Core 3 Depth 4 metaG | ecosystem: Environmental > Aquatic > Freshwater > Wetlands | place: USA: Ohio, Lake Erie...
AGCCTGGATTCCCGCCTACGCGGGAATGACACATGATCTTGTGGGTCGGGTTCCCTTGTCCGAAAGGACGCCTATGGCGAAACCCGACAATACTTTGTGGTGTCGGGTGTCCCCACCCGACACGATGACGAGCTACTTCAGCAATACTATCTTCCGTACTTTGGAATACGCACCGGCTTCCATTCGGAGGAAATAGATCCCTGATCCTTCCTGCACCGCATTCCACAATATTTTATAATTGCCAGGCAAACGGTCGGTGTTTTCCAGCACCACGACGCGTTGCCCTAAGATGTTGTACACTTCCACTACGACGTGGGACGCCTCCGGTATCCCGAATGGAATAACTGTGGTCGCATTGAACGGATTGGGATATGCCGAATCCAGGTGATATGTCAGGGGCGCGGGATTGACCGGATCCGGGACCAAACTGCTATTGTAATCGCGGAGGATCCTCACATTGTCGATCCACCAACCTTGGGCTGTGCCGACGGGATTCGTCACGATTCCGAAAAACAACCGGGTGCCCGAAGTCGGAGTCAATGCCGAAAAAGAGATCTCCTCTTGAACCCACCCTCCGCTTGAACCTTCGAACCGCGCCAATTCCACCGTCCCGGAATTCGTGGAGATCATGATTCTGCCGTAATCGGTATCCGCGAAATCGTACTTCTGATCGAAAACCAGAGTCTGATCTTGCGCCAGGTCGAATTGAGGCGAGAAAGCCATTCCGTTCGCGCCGTTGGGGTAGAGCAGAGTCGTCTCATCACCGCAATACAGACTCTTGTGGAATGATTCGAAATCGATGCCGGTAGTATCCCAATCGTCCTCGATCCCACCATGCGCCCACATCGGGAAATCCCCGTCGAAATCGCTGAGCATCACGAATTCCCCTGCGGTCAAGTGGAAGCTGTCGGTGATGGCATAACCCTCGTCTGCTGTGATATCAATATAGAACACGCCTCGGTGTGGATTGGGACAACTGTCGTCGACGGTGATGGAGAAGGTATTGAGAGCGGACGCCTGAGAATTCCCGGGAATGTCAGGAAATGACAGAGATCCTCCGTCGACCACAAAAATCGAATCTGCACTGGTGACCACGGCGGAAATTCCAGTGGCGGTTCCCTGGTCGGGATTGTAAAGTGAGATGGTTACATCCAGAGTTTCCCCGGGATCGGCATAACCGTTGTTGTTGCCTGGAGTGGCATCGGACAGGCTCTTGTGATGATACAGGACTCGGAAATCCTTTACCAATAACGTGAAAGGCAAGGAGAAGTGCGCTCCCGACGAGTCTTCACAGTACACCTCAAATGCAACGACATCGCTGTCCTGAGCCAATGCACTGATGGTGGCGGCGAAGTCGAAGCCTGAAGATGTTGAATCCCCGGGTTGAATTGTGCCGACTTCGCCAAGCGAATCGACCAGAGTAACCAATGGGTCGTTCGTTCGTAGGAGCGCTTGCACATCTACCGCCTGATTCCCGCCGAGATTCCGGACCGTTGCGGACAATTCGATGGTTTCCCCGGGATTGATCTCGCCATTATTGTTGCCATGGCTCTGACCAGTGCCATCATCATTGAATTCCACCGACGCAAGCTCGATAAGGGGGCTGAACGTGAAGATTCCGAACGGAGTGAACCACTCGTGCCCCTGATTATCCTGTGCGTCCAGGGATAGAGAAATCCGGTGGTCATGCGGAACGTCGCCCCGCACTGAAAATCGGAAGGGAACACTGTTCCACAATGTGTCCTGGGGTGCAAGTGTCCCGAAACTGGCGGCGGAATCCAGGATGGTCACATAGGTGTCGACGCTCCGCAATATCGCTGATAACTCAATTGCCTCGGAAGTTCCGAAGTTCTGCAGTTTCGCGAATAATTCGATGATCTCCCCGTTATTGACGAGCCCATCGCCATTTCCCGCGCTTCCGCCAAGATTGTCGTCATCCACCCGGAAGCCCGTCGCTCTGACATAGGGTCCGGTGATGCTGCCGCCCGGTGCGAACCGAATGGCTCTGCCTACTACCAACGAGTCTGCCCCCGGTGCCAGAGCATGGAAATAGGAGTATTGCAGACCATCCCTTGGATCCGGGCATTGAATTCCCACAGTGGCATAGCAATAATCTTCGTCAATATCGTGGATAGTCTGATATTGGAATTCGATAATTCCATCGCCGGTCGAGGTGGGATAGACTTGCGGATCGTACAAAATAATCTGAAATGTCTCCTCGGAATTGGCGACCACATTTTCCATAGAATCATATTCAATGGTAAAACAATGGCTTAAGACATCGTACCAGGTGAAGATGTACGAATCGGTCGGCATCTTCAGGTCGTCCCAAAATCCGGCGATCAACGCTGGTGGGCTCATGGGAAATGGGATGCCGTAGTTATTCATCGTAACCATCGAGGTTTGCCCCATGCAGATCCAGCCGTTGGAACAGATGGTGATTTGATCGTAGAATTGCCCATAATACGAGAACTGGAACGGCAGATCAACGATGGTCGATACGTCGCTTCCTTCCACCGGATCCCGAAGTCCGGTATCTTCTCCGAATCCACCCAAAGCAGGATTCAATTCCACCCAATGATAGGTGGGCGCCATGGCATAAGTGGTGTCCCCGTTGTCGTACGCTCGATAGCCGTAGAAGTCCGGCGCCGTAGGGTCGCCCGTTCCGACCTCTCCCAACGTCATCGTCACGGTTCCGGAATCCGCCCAACCGTTATCCACCAACCACCAGTACATCAGCGTGGCAGGTTCCGCTGGCAGGATGCTGTTGGATGCACGCATCGTGAAGACGTTGCCGGAAATCTCGATGGAATCTCCAGGATCAATAGATAGTACTGTCGCCACCGAGTCGATGATTTCCAGGAAAGGAGCCTGGCTGGAAACTGTCAAATTGACGTTGCCCGTCGGTGCCGATCCGTCATTTGCGAACGTCATGGTCACGTCCGCTTGTTCCCCGGGATCGAGCAAAGCATTTCCGCCGTCCAGAGCTCTTGAGGAAACGAATCGTGGGGCGGGTGCGCTAATGTCAAGACTTAGGGCGCTTTGCCACTCAGAAATGGACGCCCGGAACAACACGGTGTTGGAGATGGCTTCGCCGTCCCGGGATTGGATGGGGATCTCCACCAAAAATGGATTCGATCCGGGCGCGGTGCTCCCCGGAGCAATAGTCCCAAAGGACATGGTCGAATCAAGAACACCGATTCCTCGGAGCAGTGCTGTGACATCCAATGCTGACTGACTGCCGGTGTTCCGCGCCGTCACTGTGATCTCAACCCTCTCTCCGGGATTCGGAATCCCGTCGCCGTTGCCTTGACTCGGTGGAATATTGTCATCATTGATGGAAAAGGACTCCAGCGTAACATATATGGGCAACTGAGCAACTGAAAGGGTAGCGAGATAGGGGATGTGATTCCTGGCAGTGACTGTCAGCCATACCGAATCGCCCTCTATCGGATTGAAGACAAGATCGGTTGTGCCGTCATCGCCGGTGTTGCCGACCGCCAGCAGAGTATCGGACGTTGCCAGGGCAACCCGAGCCCCGGAAACAGTTGAACCTCCAGATGTGACCGATACCGACATGTTATTAGTTCCGGCAGGCAGTTCTGTCGGATGGTCGACGGTCAATTCCGTGGGACGCGCTGTCCACAGACGCAATCCCGGGTCGCCAAGGATGCCGTAAACGTGGAAATAGAGATGCACACTATTGTGAGATGTCCCTGGCTCGTGGTAGAACGGAAATTGGATGTAAGCTTCCATCTTTCCACGCAAGAGCGCCTGCCCGAGAGTGGGAAGCTCGTCGTGGAAAATGCCCCAATATATCCCGGCGTCGATGCAGTTGTTGAACCAGGTCTTGGTGTCGCCTTCCGACGGTCCGATGAATGCCACGGCTCCTCGCGGCGACACGGTAGTCCCGACCCGGAGCCAGGCTTCACCGAAACACGGTCCGAAATCGTAGGCAAAATTCCCGCCGCCGCACACGATAGACGTCACTATCGGCAGCTGGTGAATATTGTTGAGCTCGGTGTTGACCTCGTTGATGGAAAAATCTGGTCCTCCCCAGCCCGTCGGGGTGCCGTACCCCCGATAATTGACATACGAAACTCCTTGATTGATTGCGTTGCTGACCAGCTGCGGGCTCATCTGAGCCGGATAGAAGACCGTATCCACGTTTTCGAATCCATATTCGAGCATCTGATCCCGGCACCACAACTTGGTCAATCGCGATGAGGTCATGACCTGATATGGGGGAAATACCATCGCATTCGCGACGACCAGCCCCCGTTCGAACCAGTTGCTACCGGTTATGGTTGGCGACATCTCATAGGAAAGAATCTTGTTGATAATCACCGACAATTCCGTCGCCGACGAGATCGACAAACGCCCAATCAACATCTCCGGGAAATAGTCCGTCCCGTCAATCAAAGTATAGGGAAGATCGGTGCAGTCGAGTGGATTCAACGTGCCCGGTATGTAGAAGGTCGGGACACCGTAATTGCCCGACACATCCCCCACCAACAAAACGTATTCCGGAGGATTGTCCCAGGTGTGATACGCGTTGGCGATGTAGCTCTGGATATCCGATGCAGTGCTTCCCGTTTCGGTAAGCGTCGCCACCTGTACCGGATGCCCCGACCGTTGCTTCCATTGTACCAGCGGGGTGAGCAGGGATGCGATGTTGTCCGGAACGATCATCAGATAAGTTCCGGGAATCGGAATCACCGGATCCAATATTTCCCGCGAATTCAAAATCAGGTCGTCCCAAAGCTCTTGAAAAGCCTCAGTTCGGTATTTCGCATCAGGTCGAATGTCAGTCCCGCTCGCGATATCCAGCCGCACCCTGGCGTGAGACACTCGGCGCCACTGCTGATTATCCGTCAGCACAAGCGGCACGGTCACGGAGACTACGGTCAGACCCCGCATGGCGGCTGCTTGCCCCACTTCCAGCTGACCTGCCGCCAACGAATTGACCCCCCTTGGATTCCCTCCTACTCCGTAAAGGGGACCTGGCAGTTCCAGGGGTTCGGTATCCTGGGATTCCAGTATTGCAGTGACTTCGGAATTCTTGGGGACGGCGAGCAAAGTTGTCACATTCGGAATCGACGCGGGATCGTGCCACGGGTGATCCGGCGAATCGCCGGAGATAAGTACGACTCCCGAGTCTGAGGAACTGATCCACATTCCCGGTACAACTATATCATACACTATCCTGGAGTTACTAGACTCCACCAGTCGAGATTGTGGCGCTGAGGGGGCTTGATCGCCAATCCATCGGGATCTTGGAACGGCTGATCCTGACGTGTCATTCCCGTGAAAGCGGGAATCTAGCGAGGAATCAGCGGGGCAGAATGTCACAAGACAGCAGATCAGAGCTGCTGTCATAAGTGGAACAGACTTGAGTAGTCGGTCACGTAGGTGGGAAGTTGTGATCATGCAGTTCTTGGCATCTGTCTGTCGAATGTCCCCGTGTATATCGGGGGGAGATATGTGGGTGGACAGTTACCTTGTTCGCCGGCGTTTTGTGAACTGGCTAAGAAAAGTCGATTCTGCAAAATGCAGACCACGAGAAATTCCAGGATTTCGGGAGGCGTCCGCGACAGCAGTAACGTATTAATAACTATATAATTGATCGGGACAGCTCTGGTTTCCGAGTTTTGTGGGTGGTCAGTTGGTGCTTGTGTAACTGGTGCCCGAGGCAGTGCAAAACCTGCAGGAAGGGCGCAAGTATCGCTTGCCCATCGCAAAGCCGATGTATGACTTTGGAACTTCAGTTCCAATCGGGGTCAGTTAGTCGGTGCGGTCAGGATCCGGGATCGCCGGTTCCTCTTGTTCAAATACAGTGATCAACGCTTCGATGGAATCAAGATTGTCCGGCAAGGTTTCCACGGAAATTCCCTGGTCATCAATAGTCACAAAAATGCCGGAGTCAGTGGGTTCGATCTCGGTGTGATAGTCGCCCATAACCAAAATAGTCCTGGCGGTCACTCGTTCCCTGACGATCAGCAGTTTCTTTGTGTCATCGCAATCCGTTAACTGCTTTTCCAATCGGGCGATCTCCTCGGTCTTCTCATTGATCAGAGATTCCAGAGTGGGTACGGATCCGAGCAGCTGTTTCAATGCCACTACTTCTCGCGAACTATACGGCGCCTTGCTTTCGCGTTTGCGCTTGTTCAACAGCCTCATCAAGACACGAGCCTGTTCCGAAGGTTCCAGTTTGTGGTCGCTCGCTATGTCGAACAGTCTGTATAACCGCTTCAAGTTTTGTCGCGCGCTCTTGTTGAAATTCGCATCTTGTCGAATCTTCTCTCTCAGATACTTGTTTTTCCCGATGTTAATTTGCGAAAGCCTGCCTTCGTCTCCTGCCCCAATGACTTCAACCGTGACCCTGCGTTGAGCCTGGATGTCACTGCCCTGCACCACACCGAGATCGATGTCGCATCCTCGAATGTCAGATCCGGTAATCGGACCGGCAAGCCGCACGTTGCTTTTCGCGGTGATCTTCGAATCCGTCACCTCTCCATCAGCCGTGATGCAGCCATCGCTGGTCACTGCCCCCTCCTGGACTTCCCCGGCGATGGTGATGTCTCCGCTGGCTTGAATCATGCTTCCCCGGCGCACATCGCCCTGGATATGAATCAAACTCCGGCTGATCAGTCTGCTGTTCTCAAACAGCGACCCTGCTACTTCGATCGGTGCGTCCGTCGTCAAAACCTCGCGGCGTTTTCCGGATAGTACCGTCAGAGGTTCCACCTGAATGGAGATCTCGCACGGAAGGATTTTGCGACCGTAAGGGACGTCGATGGACGTTTCCTTTCGATGGGCGATGACCAGTCCGTCTACGTCCGCAAGGACTTCTGTCCCGGAAGGATTTAAGCGTGTGCCTTGATGTGCTACCATCTTCACGTCCCATCCCATCCGAGGCGGCAGCATTTGTCCCTGCAGTGTAGCGCCGGACTTGTCTCCCAGGGTTGGCGGGATCTTGTGGCAAAGAACATCGCCCCGCCTGACTTTTCGAGCCCGCAAATATTCATTGGTGAATCCTTGCTCGGCTCGCAACGGGAACTTCAGATCGATGACGGCGTCTTCGCCTTTCGACGGCAACACTCCGCGAGCAATCTCCACATTATGCATCGGTATTTGCCTATCCAGGATTCTCCTTATCGTGTCTTCCAGTATGTTCCATCGCACGAATCTTTCCTCAATCCCGATCTTGGTGAGTCGCTCCCGCAAAGTCTGCACATCGATCTGATTCTCGCAGTCGTCCAGCGGAAACAAGTCCACACGGCAAATCATGTTGCGGTATTCCTCGCCGGAATCCGAGAGCATAGGCTCCAAAATAATATGAGGCGCGCCGGACGGGATCGCCAGACGTTCGATCTCAATCTCGATCTGGATGTTTCCGTTCGCCTGGATGACCTTCTTACGTAATTGACGGTATCTCAGAAGGTTTTCCGGATGTCGAAAATGCCTGGAAATCTCCCTCTTGATTTCATTCAGTCTCAACGGAATGGCTTCTTTGTTGTTGTCTTTCAAGGCAAAGGCAGTGGTTACTTTCCACAGATTCTTGCCGACCGCCACTATGTTCACGGTCCCAATCGTCTCTTCATTCGAGATTGTGATTGCCTCGATCGAATCCGACATTTTCGTTGGGTCATGTTTCATTAGGTGTCCGGCTCATATCTCTAATTCTTTGAGTGAACATCAGCGCGTCCCGGATGGTCTCCAACTTCTGCCCAACCCCGAAGTCGGGTCCGCGTCCTGGGCAAGCCCCGAGAATACCTGACAGGATTCCTGGCAAATATCCACTGGAGTCATACTTGTGCTCTTGATATAGTATGCCCCTGTACTTATTTCGGCATTCTCTGCGAAATTCTTAGCACACTTTCGAAAATCTTGACTGATTCTCCGCCACCGTACGTCACGGCTCTTGCCGCGAAATCGCAGCCTTTCCGATTGATTTGGTCGCACACAGTATCATCGTCATCTTGCCGCCTTCTGCAAGTTTCCTTAGACGCTCCACGGTCGCTTCGCGGCAGAGTTCAAAATATATGATACCGAGCAAACAATAATGAGTGGCTTTTTCTTGGGCTTCGGTTCTTGAAACGACCCGGTTCGCCAGTGATTTTCCAATACCCGGCTTTTGGAAGATGGGGAGGCGTCGCAGGGCGTCCCACAGCTCCCATCGGTCCGCTGACACCTTTGATTCCCTGTCGGCTCTGACCTGAGCCTGTCGCCTGCGTTGATAATCGGACAACCGCCTCCGGCGTGATTCAACTTCCACAGCTATCTCTTGAAATGTGCTTTTCAAGTCCGCTTCCGGAGTTTTGTCGCCGACAGTGCTCAAAAACGTCGCGCAATTTTCGAGGAACACCACCCCGGCTTCCAGTTGCTGATTCAGAGAAAGCCGGTGTGTTCCCATCGGCTTGGTTTTTCTTGAAAATATTGCTTTGATTGGAACTATCTCTTGTTTGGCTTGTGATGTGGTCGATGCGACAGGGGTCTGGGGTGATCAGTCTTGGTTCCGGTTGTCTGAATTCCTTTCTCCGGCAGCATCTGAATTTTCCCCAGCTTCCACAGATGCCCGATGGCTTGCTTGAATACGCGTTTGCTCAATCCCAATTCCCGGCGGATCTCCTGGGGAGAAGAATGATCTCCCAGAGCCAGATACCCGCCGTGACGTTCCAGCGCCTTCAGAATCAGCGCCCCGTTCTGACGAAGCTTTGATTCGACAGGGTGGATGATGCGTCGCCTCTCACCCTGTGAAGTGCTCCGACTATGGCTGCCGCTTTCGTGAAGAATCCTCGGATCTTCCCTTCGCCGTTTCGTTTTCGGCAATTTGCCGATTCCGTGCTCCGGCAGGATGGAGGATGGTTCTGACTCCTCGTGTTCGTCGAATGCACGGCGGATTCGACCGCGCCTTATGTCTGCACCCATCCTTCCTCCAGTCGAAAACGCTCCAAGATATCGACCGCCCGTAGGTATTCTCTGCGTGCCAGTGGTTCCGAGAGCTCCGGAACCTTCGTGGCGTGGAATGCCGGGAAATATTGGCTCATCAAGGATATGTAAGTGTCGCTGCTCACCTCTTCCGCCAGGAATCGTAAAATCTCCTCGGTACCGGAAAGGTCGTGCGGCAGCACCAGATGCCGAACTAGCAACCCTCTGGTCGCGATCCCATCTTCATCGATCACGAGGTTCCCGACCTGACGGTGCATTTCCAGAATGGCTGCCCGATTGTGTTTCGGATAGTCGCTAATCCCTGAGTATTTTCTCGCATTTTCAGGGTTGGAATACTTCATATCCGGCATGTAGATGTCGATGATACCGTCCCATAACCTGAGCATGTCCAAGGATTCGTATCCGCCGCAATTGTACACCACCGGCAAATCCATGCCTCTCTTGCGGGCGATGAGCAGTGCCTCCATCAGAATCGGTGCCATGTGCGTCGGAGTCACCCAGTTGATATTGTGCGCTCCCCGCCTCTGCAGCGCAATCATGCCGGACGCCAACTCGTGCACCGTCACGGCGTTCCCAGTGCCCAGCTGGCTGATCGGGTAATTCTGGCAGAAAAGGCAACGCAGATTGCAGTTGGTCAGAAAGATCGTTCCCGATCCTCGCGATCCTGAAATAGGCGGCTCTTCGCCGAAGTGCAGATTGATCGAAGCTACCATCAATTGCGTAGTGGAACGGCAACGACCAGTGTCGCCCTTCCATCGATCTACTCCGCAATTCCGTGGGCAACATCGGCAGGGACTCAGCAGCTCTTTGGCGTCCGAAAGCCGCTTCTTCAGCAACGCAACATGGCGATCTATATCTCTGGCACTCATCGTAACCCGAGTTGAAAAAACGTCGATTTTCCATCCTTTTAATATAGTAATTTGTGGTGTAATATACAAGAAGATTTGTAAAGTCATCTCACTCTGCCTCCACGACATCGAGATTAGGGCGATTTTCCTTGACAAATATGCCCCAAGTTCGTATTTTAACTCTGTTCGACAAACAAAGTTGCTTCAGTTTCGGGACATAAGGGTAATCCAGGAGGATGTTCCATGGCACGAATATTGGCAGTCGGCGGCACCGGAACCGTTGGATCGGCGGTGGTTCGCCAACTTATCACAGACGGACATCAACTGCGACTATTTACCAGAAACCCCGACAACGCCGTCGCGAAATTTGGCGACAAGATCGAGGTTTTCCGTGGTGATGTCATGAATCCGCGAAACGTGGAAGATGCCTTGTTCGATATGGAAGTGGCGTTTTCTTCACTATCGTCCCCACCCGGAAAGAAGAGCATCAACGAAATCGAATATGGCGGCAATCTGACGCTCCTCGAAAGCTGCAAGCATCAACGAATCAAACGCTTCTTGTACGTGTCGGTGCTGAACTCCGAGTATTTCGCGGGCTACCCCAGGTTCTTTGTCAAATACCGCGTCGAAGAAGAATTGAAGATGTCCGGCTTACCCTACACCATATTCCGCCCGACTATCTTCATGGATTCCCTCCCCAAGTTGATCAGGAAAGGGAAGGTGACTCTGTATGGCAAGCAATCCAATCCCATCCATTTTCTCTCCACTTCCGATTTCGCCAAGGTCGTCAGCGCCTCATTAAACCACAAAGACAGCGTCAATGCGACTTTCGATGTGCTCGGACCCGAGGCGATTACCCTTGATGACGCATTGGGCGTGCTCAAGCGCTGTCGAAGACCCAATCTTAAGATCGAGCACTCTTCCCCTCTCCTGGGAAAAGCCCTACGGTACGTGTACTCTTCTTCAAAATCGGAAGTCGCCGAGACCATCGCGTTACTGCTCGAGTTCGATGTGACGCTCGAGAAAGGCGATCCATCGTTGACTCAAGCCCTGTTCGGCGAACCCACCGTTCGGCTTAATAACTGGCTGCTGGAATTATGATCCCGCCGATCAATCGATCGACTCGGCTTACCGATCATCCATCGGTCTCACAATTCATAATTCATATTATATAGCATTTTTCGCTTGACTTTCCAGAACAAATCGCTATATTATAGTTAATAGAAGAATTGGTTCAACTCATCGAGGGGGTATATTTTCTGCTCTCAGCGAAATCTATTTAATATAATGCATTGACAAACATTATTGACCCATAGCGGAGGTGCCGTTTGGTGTCCCCTCCTGAAAGCCACCGTTTTTTTGGCAAGAGATGTAATCCTTCATGATCGACCTGCGAAGCGATACGGTCACCCGTCCTACTCCTGCCATGCGCGAAGCCATGGCTCAAGCCGAAGTCGGTGACGACGTATTCGGGGAAGACCCCTCGGTCAACCGGCTCCAGGAGCGGATGGCAGACTATCTGGGGCACGAAGCCGCGTTGTTTGTGGCTTCCGGCGTGATGGCGAATCAAGTGGCGATTGCCTCGCACACCAGCCCCGGCGACGAAGTGATCCTGGAATCCTTCAGCCACATATATAATTATGAAGCTGGATCTCCTGCATTCCTGTCCGGCGTACAACTGCATCCAATTCCCAACGAAGACGGAATCATCACACCCGACGATCTGACGGAAGCACTCCGTCCCAAGGAGGATCATTTCCCCCAGAGCCGTCTGGTCTGCTTGGAAAACACCCACAACCGTCGAGGCGGCAAAATATATCCGCTGGACAAGATGCGCCAGGTAGTCGATGTGGCGCGGGCACACGGTCTCAAAGTACATCTGGACGGCGCCAGATTGTGGAATGCATCTGTTGCGACCGGCATTCCGGAACGGGAATGGGCTATTCTGGCTGATTCAGTCTCAATGTGCTTTTCCAAAGGGATGGGAGCCCCGGTGGGCTCGATTATTGCGGGATCCGCCGATTTCGTCAAACGGGCTCATCGGTTCCGCAAAATGCTCGGCGGAGGGATGCGTCAGGTCGGCATCCTGGCGGCAGCGGCATTGTACGCCCTGGACCACCATCGTCCCTTGTTAGCCGAAGATCATAGGAAGGCGCGCCGACTGGAAGAAATCGTCACAGGGATCGCAGGTCGCAATTGCGGAGTTATTAAGGGGGAAACCAATATCGTGGTGATCGAGGTGAATCCGGATCACATCACCCCGGGACAAGTATTGGCGAGATGCCGTGAGAAAAACGTTCTGCTGACGGGTTTCGGGATTCGGTGGATTCGCGCGGTGTGCCATCTGGATGTGACCTTGGAGGACGTGGAGACCGCCGCCGGTATTATTGGTGAGGTTCTGCGATATGATTGAGCAAAAAGTCAGACAAGCCGTTATCCCCATTCTGGTGGTCGATGATGATCCGGTCATTCAGAAATTGCTGGAAGATTTCCTGAATTACCATGGCTACAAAATCGTCACCAAGGGGAATGGTCAGGAGGCGTTGCAGTGGCTTGAGGAGAACCAGTGCGATGTGGCGTTGGTAGACCTCAGGCTTCCACGGATGAACGGGATGGACGTGATCCGTGAGGCAAAGCGTCTGTACCCACAGATGCAATTCATCGTCATCTCGGGAGTCGGGGAACTCGAAGACGCCATCAAGGCGATGGGCGAAGGAGTGTATGCATACGTAAAGAAGCCTTTTACTGAGATGGAAGAGCTGCGTCAAATCGTGGTTCGGTCATTGGACAAGGTCAGATTGGAACGGGAAAACGTCCGGTATCAGACGGAACTGGAATCGGTTAACCGGCAATTGGAAAGCAGAGTCAAAGAGCGGACGCAAGTCGTCTCCCGATATCAGCGTGCTTTATCATACTTGTTCAAAGTCAGTTCGGAAATCGGCAGTTATCAAGACATCGACAGCATGCTGCAATTCATCTGCTGGTCGATTGTGAATGCCGGTCTGTATAATCGGACGCTGATTACCGTCGCCATCGATTCCGACCGCATCACCAATGTGGGCTTCGCGTCAGCCAAAGGCGATTATGATGCGCTGCGAGAGGAAGTACTGGCGGTGCAAGGCGCCCCGCTCCTCACCGAAGCCTTCCAGCAATCGGAATTCATGATTGGCAACGCCATCTACATTCCGTTTGCGCGCCGCAAAGATTCCTCGGCTCTCATCCAGGTATTGGTCGAAGACAGCGACGACGATAGCTCCGGAACCGATGGCTGGCACCCCAAAGACCTGCTGTTCTTCCCATTCCGCCATCAAAACGGCGAAGTGTTCGGCTATTTATCCGTGGACGAACCGCCCGACGGGGAGCGTCCGTCTCTGGAGGTCACTCAGATTATCGATCTCTTCATCCACCATGCGGCTCGGTACGTCGAGCAGTGGGGACTGCAGGAGAAGCTCAAGGTCTATAGCAGCAACCTGGAACGAATGGTGGAGGAACGTTCTCGCGAATTAAGGCAATCCGAAGCCAAATTCACCCGGCTGGTCAAGACGACCTCGGACATCGTGTACGTCGAAGATCTGGAACAGGGAATCACTGACCTCAATCAGGCGTTCTACACCGTCCTGAAGCATCCTCCGGAGGACTATATCGGAAAATCCCTCCGATCGATTTTCGAGGAATTAGCCACGGATAACCCATTGAACGAACGGGCTCGGAAATACTTGCAGACCCCCGTCAGAGTCCCTCGTAAAGGATTGATTGTAGTAGAACTACGTAGTGCGGAAGACCGAAAAGTCCAGTTGGAAATCAATGAGACTGTCATCCGGGACAAGGGGAAAATCATCGGGATCCAGGGGATTGCCAGAGACATTACCGAGCGCCGCGAGTTGGAACATCAGCTGATCAGAGCTGAGCGGTTCGCAGCGACCGGGACTCTTGCAGCAGCGATCGCGCATGAGGTCAACAATCCCCTTCAGGCGCTTTCGACCAATATGAACATCATCCGCCGGGAGTTGGGCGACGACTTTCCGCACCAGGAATCTTTGGAACTGATGAACCAAGCCCTGGACCGAATCAAGACCACGGTGCGGCAGCTTCTGGAATTGCACCGTCCGCCGATCCAGGAAAAGACGGCAGTCGTGATCAATCAAGTACTGGACGAACTGCTGGGACTCATGGAGAAGGATTTGTCCAAGTCCAATATTACCATACAAAGACAACTCAGTCCCAAGGTGCAGTCAATCTACGGATCGCCGCAAGAACTGCATCAGGTGTTTCTGAATCTGATCTTGAACGCTCAGACCGCCATGCCGGAAGGCGGCACTTTGACGGTGTCAAGTCGCTTGCGGGGTCGAGGTGTCGAGATTACCGTGGCGGATACCGGAGTCGGAATCAAGAAAGAGAATCTGACGCAGATTTTCGAACCCTTCTACACCAGCCGAAAGGGCAAGGGAACAGGTCTGGGTCTGTATATCGTGGATCTGGTGATCCAGAATCACCAGGGGAAAATCACCGTCAAGACCGAAGAGGGAAAAGGGAGTACCTTCACCGTGTGGCTGCCCCTGGAATGGTGAAACCTCGGCGAATCTCCGAGATTCGGCGTTGATTGTCGAAACACGAAACGAATCCCGAATGAGAGAGTCATTCGGGATTCGCCGTAGAAGGGGCTGAGAATTATTGGATATGACTTGATTTCTGGAGTATGGCGTATTATATTAATAGGTTATATTGATGGCTCGGGTTCGGAGAGACGTTCGTTTCCCAAATACCAGGGCAGGACGACTGCTCTGAGGAAACCAAAATCCCGGTCATTGGTTATACACATATGACAGGTCTGGAGTCACGATGAAACGGATCTACTTCGATCATAGCGGTACCACACCGGTTGACAAATCAGTGATCAAGGAGATGGCGGATACGCTTGAGATGCTCTGGGGTAATGCGTCCAGCGTGCACAGTTTCGGCAGAGAAGCCAGAGCCAAGCTGGAGGATTCCCGTGAGATTATCGCCAAATTCCTGAGGTGCAAGCCGGACGAAATCTACTTCACATCAGGCGGCACCGAAGCGGACAACCTTGCCCTGCTTGGACTTGCCGAAAAATCAAGGGACAAGAAAAACCACCTGATCACCAGCGCTATCGAACACCATGCGGTGTTGGACACTGCGGAATATCTCCATGAGAACGGTCGGAAGGTCACCTTTCTGAACGTCGATTTGCACGGATTGGTCGATCCGGACGACGTCAAGAACGCGATTACTTCTGACACGTTCCTGGTATCGATACATCACGTCAATAATGAGATCGGGACTGTCGAGCCGATCCAGGAAATCGGGGCGGTGTGCCGGGAAGCGGGAGTCTTGTTCCACACTGATGCGGTGCAATCGTTCGGGAAACTCCCGCTGGACGTGGAACAGATGAATATCGACCTGCTATCGTTGTCCGGTCATAAGATCTACGGTCCCAAAGGAGTCGGTGCCTTGTACATGCGCCGGGGGATCAAGATCGCCCCTCGATCTCACGGGGGCGGTCAGGAGCAACGGATCCGCACCGGAACCGAGAATCTGCCGGCGATCGCGGGATTGGCAAAGGCAGTACAAATCTGCCAGGAAGAAATGCAGAACGAGGCAGTGCGAATCGCCGCACTTCGCGATCAACTGCACCAGGGGTTGAAAGAACGGATTTCCGACTTCCGGCTGAACGGTCACCCTGAAAAGAGGCTCCCCGGACTCCTTAATCTGTCTTTCCCAGGCTTGGAAGGGGAATCGCTGCTTCTATCCATGGACTTGGAAGGGATTGCAGTATCCTCCGGCAGCGCATGTTCCTCCGGCAGCTTGGATCCGTCTCATGTCTTACTTGCCATCGGTCTTGATCGGGAGACTGCTCAAAGCACTATTCGGTTCTCACTCGGTCGTTCCAACGATTCGGAAGATATCGAACGCACCATTGAAGTCGTGCCCCCCATCGTAAATCGTCTCCGGGCAATGGCTCCACAATGGGCAAAGTAGGTGGGACACCATGCGTTGGCTTCTGTGGACTGTCGCCCTGCTAGTGCTTGTCCTGGTCGTTGCGTCGGTTGCAGTACTGACGATTCTTGCTACCCGCGGTGAGGAGTTCCTGGTCAGGCGCATAGGCTCGGTACGGACGGAACTGCGTCAACAGATCGCCGATACCGGTACTTACCGAATCGACTCGGTAATCCTGAGAGATAATCGAGGGCTGGAAGTCCGAGGATTCCTGCGGATACCGGAAGGCGACGGTCCGTTTCCGGCAGTGGTATTGCTGGCGGGACTGAACACCGGACGAGAATCCCTCGACTGGGTAATGGACGTTCCCGAAACCCGCCGTGTGGCTTTCCTGACCCTGGATTATCCTTATCAAGGCAAGACACACTTTGAGAATCTCGAGTTCTTGCAGAATCTGGGTCCGATATATCAGGCATTGTTCGATGGAGTGAACGCCGGAATCTACGCCCGGCGATATCTCGCAAAGCTGCCGGAAATCGATCCCAAGCGGATCTTCATCGTCGGCGTGTCATTCGGCGCGTTCTACTCTATCGTGTCCGGCGCGATGGATCCTGAATTCGCCATGGTCGGTGCGTTCTTCGGCGGGGCTGACTTTGCCGCCCTGTTGAACCACAACATGGAGCGCCAGGGGATTCTGAAATTCGCTCCGGTGCGATGGCTGGCGTCCAGAATTGGGGCGTTGATTCTCCATCCGTTGGAACCGACTCTGTGGGCGCCACGTATCACGCCTCGACCCTTGTTGATGATCAACGGCAGGCAGGACGAAAGTGTGCCCAGGGAGTATGTAACGATGCTCTTCGACGCTGCCGGCGAACCCAAGAAATTGATCTGGATCGATTCCCAGCACATCGACCGGCAAGGTCCTGCCATCGTCGGCGAATTGATCAGCCAGAGCGCAGCATGGCTGGTCAGCCTGGAACTACTCGAGCCAGTGCCGGAAAATATAGCACCATGAACGGAAACGATAACAACAAGATAGTGGCAGTGGCAATGTCCGGCGGGGTGGATAGCTCGGTGGCTGCTGCATTGCTGTTGCAGGCAGGCTATCGGGTGATCGGATTGACCATGCGCCTGTGGGATGTCAGCGACGATGACCACGCTCTGGGTGCGGTGCGCGGCTGCTGTTCGATGGAATCCGTGGCTTTGGCGCAGCGAGTGTGCGACAAGCTTCAGGTGCCTCATTATGTGGTGGACATGAGGCGGGAATTTCGACAGTTAGTAGTGGACGATTTCGTATCAGAGTATGGCGAAGGTCGAACCCCCAATCCGTGCGTCCGGTGCAACACTTATATCAAGTGGCAATCGCTGTGGAACAAAGCCCAGGGGCTGGGCGCCGACTATCTCGCCACTGGTCACTATGCCAGGATCGTGAAGGATGATCGTGGATGGCGTCTGTGCCGGGCGGATTATCGAGAAAAGGATCAGTCCTATGCGCTGTGGGGAATCCCCTGGGATCAACTGCCAACCACGCTGTTCCCATTGGGCGAAAAGCAGAAATCCGAAGTCCGTCACATCGCTCGCGATCTGGGCTTTGCGAATGCGGAAGCTCCGGAAAGCCAGGATATCTGCTTCCTGTTCGGAACCGAATACCAAGATTTCCTTCGGGAGCATTATCCGGACCAATTCGCAAAACTCTCCGGCGGCAAGATCACTGACCAATCCGGCAACGTCCTTGGGGAACATGATGGATTCCCCAACTACACAGTGGGTCAAAGGAAAGGCTTGGGGGTGTCGGCTACCGAACGTCTGTATGTGTTGAAAACCGACCCTGACGCCAACACAGTTGTCGTCGGACCGGCATCGTCGCTGGAGGCGAGAGGGTTGCGGGCGTCCCATCTGAACTGGTTGACCGTACGTCCGCCAGAACAGCCTTTCCGAGCCACGGTCCAGGTTCGGTATCGGGATAAGGGTGTTCCCGGCGCGGTAATTCCCGACAGTGACGGAGTAACTGTGAGGTTCGAGGCACCGCATCGAGGCATCGCCCCGGGACAGTCGGTGGTGTTCTACGATGGGGAGTATGTGATCGGCGGAGGCGTTATCGAAACCGCCATAGGAAAAGATTCCAAGCCTGATGTCGTTTTTTCCGGTATCGCGCACTGAGGAGGCGGAATGAATCGTATCACCACGGTGGAACTTAAGAATATGAAGGAACGCGGCGAGAAAATCGTCGTCCTGACCGCCTATGACGCCCTATTCGCCGAAATTGAGGATCAAGCCGGCGTAGATGTAATCCTGGTGGGCGATTCCGCCGCCATGGTCGTCGCTGGTCACGAGACCACTCATCCCATTACCATGGATCAGATGCTGTATCATTGTTCCTCGGTCAGCCGTGCCGTGAAAAAAGCTTTGGTCGTTGCGGACATGCCATTTCTGTCGTTCCAGGTCTCCATCGAAAATGCAGTGTACAACGCCGGAAGATTCCTGAAAGAATCCGGCATGCAGGCGGTTAAATTGGAAGGCGGTGTGCCTATCGCCGATACCGTGCGACGGTTGGTGGATTTGGGAATTCCGGTGATGGGGCATTTGGGATTGACCCCGCAATCCATCCATCGGTTCGGAAGTTACGAAGTGCGTGCCCGGGACGAGGTGGAAGCCCTGCAGCTCAAGAAAGACGCCCAAACGTTGGAAGAAGCAGGGGCATTTTCCATCGTACTTGAGAAAATCCCCCGAAAGTTAGCCGCCGAGGTCACAAAATCGCTCAAAATCCCCACCATCGGCATCGGCTCAGGTCCGGAATGTGACGGTCAAGTCCTGGTGAACTACGACATGTTGGGATTGTACGACAAATTCAAACCCCGCTTCGTTCGACGATATCTCGAGATGGCGAAATCGGTCAGCCAGGCGGTGCAAAAGTACTGCGGCGACATCAGATCCGGCAAATTCCCGTCCGACAAAGAATCCTACTAACAAATAATCTTCCGCAATGGAAATTATCAAAACCACCGCAGAAATGCGACGAACGGCTCGCAGATGGCTGGCTGACGGCAAGCGGATCGGGCTGGTGCCCACCATGGGAGCCTTACACGAAGGGCATTTGTCATTATTGGATATTATCCGACCGCATTGCGACGTGTTGATCACTTCGATCTTTGTAAATCCCACGCAATTCGGTCCCAACGAAGACCTGAACCTGTATCCCCGCGACCTGGAAGGTGATATTGCCAAATTGTCCGCACGCAGGTGCGACGTTGTCTTCGCACCTGATACTGACCAGATGTATCCGGCGGGCTATAGGACATTTGTCACGCTCGAGAATCTGGAGCGGAAACTTTGCGGCGCGTCTCGTCCCGGGCATTTTCGAGGAGTGGCGACTATTGTAGCCAAGTTATTCAATATCACGAAATGCCAGGTGGCGGTGTTCGGGCAAAAGGACTACCAGCAATCGGTCATCCTGAAGAAAATGGTCAAAGACCTGGATATGGACGTAAAAATCCAGGTTGCGCCTATTGTTCGCGAGCCGGATGGTCTGGCGATGAGTTCCCGTAACGCCTATCTATCGCCCTCCGAAAGAAAACAAGCCGTGGTATTGAGCCAGGCGCTGGAACTTGCGGATGATTTGGTCAACAGCGGGAACCTCGATGGGGGGGGAATTCGGAATGCCATGATTTCCTTGATCCTGAAACAGCCCGATGCAGTTATTGACTACGTATCCGTCGTCGATCCGGATACTCTGGAGGATGTCAGCCAGGTTCACGGTACCGTGGTGGCAGCATTGGCGGTCAAATTCGGACGTGCCCGGCTGATTGACAATCGAATCCTGAATGCGCGATAGGTACAAAGAAACCTTTGGAAACCGCCTGAGTTAAATGGGTACAGAGGGTGAAAAGCGCTCCTTGGCAGTTGTAGTGATGGCGGCAGGCAAGGGGACTCGGATGAAGTCTGATTTGCCCAAAGTCCTGCATGACTTGGGCGGTCGTCCGATGATCTGCCACGTGTTGGATATCGCTCGCGAACTTGCGCCGGACCGATTGATCGTCATTGTCGGGTATCGAAAAGATCTGGTGATGGACGCGGTGAAGGCTGATGATGCGATTATCGTGCCCCAGGATGATCCGCAAGGCACCGGTCACGCTATCTTGCAGACCGAAGGTGCGTTGACGGGATTCTTCGGAGACGTTCTGATTCTGTCGGGCGATGTCCCCTTATTGCCAGCGTCGGTACTGAAACGATTCGTAGAAGCTCATCAAAAATCTGACGCTTGGCTGACGCTCATGACTGCCGAGTTGGACAATCCCACCGGATACGGACGGATTGTCAGAGATCATCACGGTTTTGTCACCGCCATCGTAGAAGAAAAGGATGCCGATGACCGGTTCCGCAGGATCAAAGAATTCAATTCGGGCATATATGTGATCCGCTCCGACGGTCTGTTCAATCGGCTGCGGCGAATCAGGAACGACAACGCCAAACACGAGTATTACCTGACGGACTTGGTTGGTATCGCGGTAGCCGACGGTGTTCCGGTGGGCGCTTTTCGGGTAGCAGATCCGAATTTGGTCCTTGGAGTGAATACGGTGCAAGAGCTCAACTCGGCTGAACGCGTTCTTATGATGCGAAACTCTTCCGGACACCGTCGAAAAATGTAAGAAAACCATTGACAATCAACCTCGCATATATTATTTTACTACATGGATGTCATTCTCCGAGGTAACAATGAGACGATTGCTGATTTGGGCATTGATTTGCGGCATTCCGGTCCTGGCATTCGCCCAATTCCGGAATCAGCCTGCTAACAGCCAGACAGTCGATCAGTACCTTCGAACTCCTCAAACGTCGTTGGGCTTTCCCACCAATGTAGGCTCTCTGTTGGATCCCTCACGGATGCATTGGTCAAACAGCTATTCGATGTCATACGCCACATCCAGCCAGGGAAGCGTGATGCAGGGCGTATTCACCACCGACATGATCTATGAACTTTCCCGTCCCTTGACCTTGATGTTCCGTTTGGGATACATGCACGAGCCTTTGAATACGTACCTCCCCAATGGCATGGCGCCGCAAGGACAGGTCTTTGGCGGTGCCGGAATACAATACCGACCGACCAAGAATATGGTCTTCCAATTTGAATTCCAGCAAATTCCAGCGTCGACCATCTCATATCAAAGCCCATACAGCACATCCGTCTATCCCTGGGGATATGCCCGATAAGAATTGTGATCACGCATATACGGGGATGTCGGATAAAGGTCATTTCCAAATATGACCGAGAGTAATTCTCGGTCTTTTTTTTGAGGGCATCTAATTGTGACCAGCTTTCGTTTGCCGAAGAGAAAAGACCGGCCATTGAAACGACCGTCCACATCCAATTGGAAGATGAATCTGATCCTCGTACTCGTGATCGTCCAAACCGCAATCATGGGATGGTGGTGGTGGCTGGGGGTGCGTCCGTCGCAGCCGGTCGCGTCAGACAACATCGCCTTTAGGGAACCCCCCGTAACCACGCCAACCACCGACCAATCGCAGTCGTCGTCCGGAGATCGGCAGCCACCGGCACAGGAAACGACTACGATCCCAACCCAACCCCTTCGCTCTTTCGAGGAAAATCCAGTTCGGGTCCAGGTATTGAACGGCTGCGGCACTCGTGGACTGGGAGGACTGGTGACGGACTGCCTGCGATCTAAGGGCTTCGACGTGCGTGAGACCGGCAACGCCGGTCGATATGATTATGCCAGAACCCAGGTGATCAATCGTACCAGTGATCAAACAGCCGGCAGAGCTGTTGCCGACTCGTTGGGTGTCGCTTCCGTGTCGCACAGCCCTGATCGATCTTTGGTGGACATCGAGGTCACAGTCATCATCGGCAAAGATCACGAGAAACTGCACTGTCCGTAATCGCAAGATGGGAGGAACCGCACCGAATTTGATGACATCGTCGAAACTCGCACACCGTATCGGCGAACTGGCGCTCGAGAAGAAAGCTCTGGATGTGATCATTCTCGACCTGCGAGAGCTGGACGCCTTCACAGACTACTTCGTGATTTGCTCCGGCGAAGTGGATTTGCAGGTCAAAGCCATTGTCGACCACATATACGAAACGCTGCTTGCCGAGAAAGTCAAACCCCTTTCCCGCGAGGGGTACGAGAATTTGCAGTGGGTGCTGATAGATTACATAGATTGCGTGCTGCATGTGTTTCTGCCGGATCGCCGAGAATTCTACAGGCTGGAAAAGCTGTGGATAGATGCGGAAATTGAAGAACTAACCGACGAATCTCCTGACCTTTCTCCCACGAATTCGAAATAACGCGACCAGGATGAAACGACACTCAAACACGGGCAAGTCGCCCGTGCCGCACCTCGATGCGCGTCAATACTTGATCGAAAAGCTGCACCAGGTGATCGCAGAGATGGGCGGCGATCAAATCCCGATTATTGTGGACAAGCCGCGTGAGGAATCGTGGGGAGATTACACCTGCAACGTCGCGATGCTGTCCGCCCGGCAATTCCGAAAGGCTCCTCAAGCGATCGCAAGGGAAATTATTGACAAATTGGAATTGGATTCGGATATCATCGAATCGGTCGATGTTGCCGGTCAGGGCTTCATCAATTTCAACGTGGCGTTGGAGTATCTCCGGTTAAAGTTGGAGCAGATTCTGGCGCAGAAAACCAAATTCGGATCCTCAACCGAAGGTGGTGGTAAGAAAGTCCAGGTGGAATTCGTCAGCGCCAATCCCACCGGACCGTTGAACATCGTCAGCGCTCGAGCCGCCGTAGTGGGCGATGTCCTGGTGCGGATGCTCCGATTCTGCGGCTGCGACGCCCACTCCGAATACTACATCAATGATTCCGGCAATCAAATTGTACTATTGGGTTATTCCATGCTGGCGCGGGTGAAGGAGTTGCAGGGACAACCCTTCCAAATTCCCGAGCAGGGCTATCATGGTAAATACCTGATTCCGTTGGCACAAGAAGCCCTGCAACAGATGATGCCACATATAGCCAACTTTCCCGAAGAGAAACAAGCCGCCATACTGGGTAAGTCAGCTGTAGATAGCATTGCGCGTCATCAGGAAGAGGTGCTGAGAACCTACCGCGTGCATTTCGATGAGTGGATTCGCGAAAGCTCTTTGCGCGAAAGAGGCGAAACCGAAGTAACAATACGCAAACTCGATGAAGCCGGCGCAATCTATCAAAAAGATGGTGCCGAGTTCCTTGCCACTTCCCGTTTCGGCGATACTGAAGACAGGGTAATCATAACCTCCGACGGCAGATACACCTATTTCCTGCCCGACATCGCCTATCATGTCAACAAGCACCACCGCGGATTCCAACGGGTGATCGACATCCTGGGACCTGACCATCAGACTTTTCCTGGTCGGATGAAAGCTGCCATGGCGGCTTTGGGATTTGACAAGGACTTTCTCGATGTGATCATCTTGCAACAAGTCAATCTGGTGCGTGCCGGTGAGGTCGTGAAGATGTCTAAACGGTCCGGCGAGATGGTCACTATGGAGGAACTGTTGGACGAAGTTGGTGTGGACGCCGCCCGGTTCTTCTTCTGCCAGCGGAAAACCAGCGCCCATCTGGATTTCGACATCGATCTCGCGTTGAAGCGTACCGAAGACAATCCGGTGTACTATGTGCAATATGCCCACGCCCGGATCGCCAGTATTTTCCGGAAATCCCCGTACGAGACTGGCGATCAGATTCCCGTGCAATTGCTCAAGGAACCCGAGGAAATCGATCTGGTGAAGAAGCTGCTGGAGTTTCCGGAAGTCGTTTCGATATGTGTGCAGAATCTGGAGCCTCAACCGCTGACCGCCTATTTGCAGGAGGTCGCGGCGACCTATCATCGTTTCTACCACGAACATCGGGTGATTTCCGAGGACGAAAATCTGTCCAAAATGAGGCTGGGACTGTGCCGCGCCACTCAGATTGTCCTGAAGAATGGGCTGGAGTTGCTGGGCATTGATGCCCCTGAAAGTATGTAATTGATTAGTCGTAAGGGCTTAACATGTTAAGCCCCTGGGGAAAAGGCAGTTTTACATTGGTTCAATCAAGAGATAGGTTATTGGTGGTCGGGTCGGTGGCATTGGACACCATCGAAACTCCGGCGGGTAAACGGGAAGACGTTCCCGGCGGATCTGCGCTGCACTGCAGCCTTGCTGCATCCCTGTACGTGCCGGTACATCTGGTCGGGGTTATTGGTGAGGATTTCCCGCAAGAGCCGTTGAGATTATTGGAACGAAGGGGTGTCAATTTGAAAGGTTTGCAACGGGTGCCCGGGAAGACCTTCCGATGGTCGGGACGTTATCACCAGGACTGGATCGGACGGGATACCCTGGACACGCAGTTGAATGTCTTCGCGGACTTCAAACCCGCAATCCCGGACAAGTCCAGAGACTGCGAAGTCTTATTCCTGGCGAATATCCAGCCCCAGCTTCAGTTGGACGTCCTGGACGCGATGAAGCGACCTCGGCTGGTGGCGCTGGACACTATGAATTACTGGATCAAAGGAGATTTGCCGCTTCTGAAAAAGGTCCTGAGACGCACGCATCTGCTAATTATCAACGATGAGGAAGCCCGGCAGCTATCCGGCATGTACTCCCTGTTGAAAGCCGCGCGCGGGATCATGGCGATGGGACCCAAGGTGGTAATCCTGAAGAAAGGCGAACATGGTAGCATCGTATTCGCAAAGGACTATATGCAGTTGGTTCCGGCGTATTTGCTTGAAGATATTGAAGATCCGACTGGTGCCGGCGACACGTTTGCTGGCGGAGTCATGGCGGTGTTGACCGCCCATCGTGGACTGTCCGATGCTATTCTTCGAAAAGCGGTTATCCACGGCACGATCATGGCGTCTTTCGGAGTGGAAGGCTTCGGTCCGGAACGATTGAATTCCCTGACCATCGAAGAAGTCGAGGCACGCAAGAGACAATACCTCACTCAATCATGTCCCACGGGCATCCTGCCCGTGGCTGACTATGGGATAGAAGCCCATAGGACGATCGTATCTCCTCCGAATGACGGGAATGCAGGAGACCGCGGCATGTTAGAAGCTTCCCGGTGGCACGATGACCACATGGAAATCGTGGATCAGTCCCAGCTGCCAGGCAATGTCGCTATCGTCCGGATGGAAACGCTGGAAGATGTCGTGGACGCGATTCGCACGTTGAAAATCCGTGGCGCGCCTGCTATCGGGATTGCTGCGGGTTATGGAGTCGTGGTAGGGGTTCGAAATCTGATTAGGGACGGTCAATTAGGCGGCGATGCCATCGAAGAAGTCTTGCACCGTCTGGGAGCAAGTCGTCCAACCGCCGTCAACCTGTTCTGGGCGCTGGAACGAATGAGGAAGGTGGTCAGCAAGGTGGGATTCCGTGACGGCTCCGCTTTGATTGCGGCATTGCTACAGGAAGCCGTTGCCATCCATCAGGAAGACAAAGAGTTGTGCAGGAAGATCAGCGATCATGGCGCAGGAATACTGCCGGAAGGCGGAATTTTGACGCATTGCCACGCCGGAGCCTTGGCAACCGGCGGGATCGGCACCGCGGTCGGCGTTATCCGTACCGCCCACCAGATGGGGAAACCCATCCACGTGTACGCCGACGAAACCCGACCGTTGCTGCAAGGCGCCCGATTGACCGCCTGGGAACTTCAGCAATCGGGCATTCCCATCACGCTGATCTGCGATAATATGGCTGCGTCATTAATGGCAAGCGGAAAGATCCAGAGTGTCATCGTCGGAGCGGATCGGATAGCTTCCAACGGGGACACGGCTAACAAGATCGGAACCTATTCGGTGGCGGTACTGGCGAAGTATCACAGCCTCCCGTTCTTCGTTGCTGCTCCGTATTCAACCATAGACCCAACGCTGAAAAGCGGCGCTGAAATCCCCATCGAACAGCGCGATCCCGACGAAGTCCGGGGATTTCGTGACCAGCGATGGGCGCCGGAAAATGTGCCGGTGTGGAATGCCGCGTTCGACGTTACACCCGCTTCACTGATCACCGCCATCATCACCGAAACCGGGGTCAGCAGATTCCCTTACCATTTCGGTAGCTGACAAGGGATTGCATTCAAAATAGTTCTTGACTGTACGTGCAAAAATATGTATATTGCTTTTTTGCATCGATCACGCTGGTCCGGTTGGGGACTATCGGTGCGGATCATTCTTTCCCAGCCACAGCACTTCTAATCCATGGAGGATAACATGGGTCACATCACCAAGATCCTGTGCGCATTGCTCGTGATTTCAACCGTCGTTTTCTTCGGGTGCAAGAGCCCGTGGGTATCATCTGCGATCATTTATATGGATCAGCAGAACAATCCGGATAAGGCTCTGGAAAGCCTGCAAAGAGCCCTGGAGCAGAATCCCAATGACCCCGAGGTCTATTACCTCATGGGAAGAGCGTATTTGAAGAAGGGAATGTACAAGGAAATGGTGGATGCGTTTGATTATTCCTTGGCGCTCGCTCTAACCTTTCAGACAGACATCCAGGGATACAGGGAAGGCGTGTGGAATGATATATACAATAATCAAGGAATCAAGGATCTCAGAGAGCACAAGTACGAGGAAACCGTCCAATCGATGGAGACGGCGGCTCTCGTCTTGCCCACCAAATGGGAAACATACAATGTGCTGGCGCTGGCGTACGATGCCCTTGGCAAGCTGGATTCCGCCGATGCCATGTACAACAAAGCCATTGCATTACAGCCTGAAACGAAAAAGTATGATCTCTATTGTCGTCTTGCCTACGTCCAATTGCAAGAGAAAAAGTACCAGGCGAGCAATGACAATGCGGTGGTGGTGATCAATGGGACCACCGACGATTCGCTTCGCGAGGATGCAGTGGAAATATCGGCAAGAGCGTTGACCTTTATGGGGCGCACTCAAGAAGCGTTGACGATGTTCGATCAAATGATCAAGGCGCGCCCGGGCAATCCGGATGCCTACTACGATCGAGGCGTGCTCCATCTGGAAATCAAGGACACCGCCAATGCCATCGTCGATTTTCAAAAAGTGCTGGACTTCGAGCCCAAGGATTTTGACGTTCTGAAGCGGCTCGGGCTGATCTTCCTGGACGGTGGGTCGTTCATAGACTATCAGAAGGCGTTGGACTACTACCAAAGAGCCCGGGAGTTGATCCAGGACAATCAGGGAACCCTGGGAGATAGATACAATATCGCTCGGGGAATCGGAAAGGCGCTGGTAAACCTGGGTCGTGCCGAGGACGCCACTCCATACTTGAACGAAGCCAAAGAACTCCGGGATGAACTGACGAAAAAACCTTAACCGATTCGTCTGGATGATTGATGGATGATAAGGAAAAACAGGAGAATCTGAAAGCCTCCGGGAACTTGCCCGCGCATATCGCCGTCATCATGGATGGCAATGGTCGGTGGGCGAAGAAACGAGGACTTCCCCGCATGGCAGGGCACCGTGAGGGAATCAATTCGGTGCGTGACATCGTGGAAGCGTGCGGACAGCTCGGGATCAAAATCCTCACGTTGTATACTTTTTCCCTGGAGAACTGGCGCAGACCGAAATTCGAAGTCTCGGCGCTGATGGGTCTCTTGGTGGGCACCATCAACAAGGAAGTGGAGGATCTCCATCGCAATAATGTCCAGGTTCGCACCATCGGACATCTCGATGATCTTCCGACCGAGGCTCAAAAAGGCATGCTGCGGGCAATCGAAAAGACCAAAGGCAATACCGGGCTGATCTTGAATCTGGCGTTGTCCTATGGGGGAAGGCAGGAAATCGTGGAAGCGATCAAGCGCATTCTGCGGGAACCTCCGCAAGAAATCACGGAGGAATTGATCTCTTCCTACCTTTCTACCGGCGGGTTGCCCGATCCGGATCTGCTGATCCGGACCTCCGGCGAATTCAGAATCAGCAACTTTTTGCTGTGGCAACTTGCCTACACCGAGATATACGTGACTGATGTGCTTTGGCCCAATTTCCGGCGAGAAGACTTGTACCATGCCATCGACGTATACCAATCCAGAGAACGACGATTTGGTCTAATTAGCGAACAGATCCGCGGATGATGAGACTTCGGATCACGAACTAAACTGACCCAATTTCCGTTATTGAGCTTCGTTGTGGAATCCGCCGGCTGGCGGATTCCACTATATTTTCGCACCGCAGATGGACGCTATTCTAACCAACCTCCGCGATCAGTTCGGAGCCAGGCTCGTCCAGGAACATCCCAGAATGGTCGTGATGGCACGGGACGACCAGGACGTGCAACGGCTAGTCCGATTCGCGGTGGAGCACTCGCTGCGGCTGATGGTCCTGGGAACCGGCAGCTCGTGTCCAGCGCAGATGCCGATCCCGAAAGACGTTATCGCTCTGATTATGTCCGACTATACTGAACCCGTGGAATGGGATAGCGAAAACCTCACCCTCACTGCCGGCGCGGGTGTCAGAATCGCGACGCTGAGTCATGAACTCCAATCCAAGGGCTGGGAATATCGGTTCCTGCGTGACACTCATCGTGTCACGCTGGGAGCTGCTGTCGCTAGCTTCGATGCGAGCGCGTCGTTACCGCACTATCACAGCCTGCGCGATTTCCTGCTGCGGCTGAAAGCCGTGTACTCCGAAGGATATGCCTTACGGTGGGGGGGTAAGATGGTCAAAGACGTTGCCGGACTGAACTTGTCCTCTCTGTTGTTGGGGAGCGAAGGCGCCCTGGGCGTCGTCTTGGAAATCACACTTCGATTGGTGCCGTACCCCAGTCCCATCTATGATCCTCGCGGATTCGATCGGACTCAAATCGCCCAGAATTCGCCTGCTGCCAGTCCGACCGATGATTATCGACGTGAGATACAAAGTGCCCTGGATCCGCATAAGGTCTTCTACCACATCGAGCGCACTTCCGCAAATCCCAATTATGGCAAGTCCGATGCCCTAACACACAAATGAGAAGCCGTAGGTGGGTAATATCGCTTGCGTTGATTCTGTTGGCTGCGGCGTTCATGCTCTTCTACACCTGGCCGCTGCTGCAAATCAACGACCAATTGCGCGGGCTGCTGGAGCGCAAGATGATCGCAACAGTCGGCACAGGGGCAGAGTTGCAAGCGGTGAAGGCAACCTGGGGAACGATCTGGCTGGTGGGCATTACGCTCCCGGTCTCATCTACCGTCAAAGTGTCCATCGATTCCGTTCGGGCGACCATCAATCCGATGAAGTATGTCACCTCCGGATTGCAGACACGGCAACTGATTAGAGCCATCCACGCTTATGGCCCGATCATCCTATTGCAGCCCTTCGAGACGACGCAACGCGCGGATGCAGCCGCTCATCGCCCGCTGGTTCTGAATCCGCAGGTCATCAGCCGTTTCGCCTCTCCCTGGAGCGAAGGGATTCTGTTCGGATGGGAAGATGGAGCCGTCCGGGTGGCAACCCGTCGCGACACCCTGGATATTGTGACCAGATTTCGGGGAATCGTACGGGGAGAGGCGGGCGAGATCTCTGTAAGTATCCTGGGGAGGACACTTTCGCCCACCGATAACCTGTCTGTGAGTGGCACGGTTGACGTCGATTCTGCGCTGATTCGGGCGCAAATATCTCTCGAACACGCCACTCTAAGCGACACACTTCTCATTCCCGGCAAAATCTCCTTCGGCTTTCGACCTTCCGATGTGACGATTGCCGCCGATGTCCAATGGGATTCCACCGGCGTCTCGATTCAGGGCGATGGATCTGCCGCCGACATCGCCGTGCCCGTGGACACCTTCTTCGTGGCAGTATTCCGCAACCTGAACTTCACCTTCTCGAATGACGATCTTACGCTAAATCGCGGCGTTGTGCACGTCCTCGACCGCGACATCGGCTATTCCGGAAACATCCGGTCCCTCTTCGCCCCCGAAATCGACGTCTCCTTCGAGATCCCGCCTACCTCAGCCAAGCTTATTTCCTCGATCGTTCCCTCATTCCCGAAAGACGACATCGATGGTGAGTTCGAAGGCAAGATCAGGGTAATGGGACCAATCAAGAACATCCAATTCGAATCGTCATTGTCCCTGCCCCATTTGTCCTGGCGGCAGTGGGATGCCAAAGATATTCGGGTGGAAAGTCACGGCACCCCAAAGATGTTCTATGCTGACATCTCAGTGGGCGAAGCGCTGGAAAGTCATGGCAACGTGACCTCTCAAGTGGATCTTCAGGGATCGTCTCCGTCGATACGCCTGCAATACAGTCTGGGTGGGAACTGGATGAGTCGATGGATTCCCAATGCGCCGGAACTCATGGTCAAGGGGGACGGCACGTGGTCCAAGCATCTGTCGCAGTGGCAAGGGACTATCCATCGAGACGGATATCCCCCCGCTTCTTGGACCGTGTCGCAGAGCGATTCCCTGATCCATGCCGCTGTGTGGCGAGGCGATCATTATTCTGTGGTGGCAGACATATTCGAACTGACCTCGCCGGCGCAGTTACGGCTGGTAGGTCAAGGCTTGAATCGGCTGACTGACGAATTGCTCGCCCGACGGATCCTGCCTGAGAATATGGATCTGTCCGCTTCTGTGGCGGGAGATCAGGACATATTGGACTTCCGGATGGATTTGTCCGAGGCTCGGCGTGATTGGACCGTGAGCAGCCGCGGGACTATGAATCGGCAATCCGCGACGCAAGCACAGATCACAGGCGACCTCGATCTCCGGGGATTTCCATTGCTGCCGCCGTTAAGCGGCGATTACCGATTGGAATGGACGGATAAGTCCTTGAGGGTCAGCAGCCTGGCTATCGGCGATTATCTGAAAGCGACCGCGGACGTGGGACTCTCGCCTGTGGCGCTTCGCAGCTTCGAAGTATCCATCAACCGTCTGGATATCGACAATATGGCTGCCCAAGTCCCGTTGCTAAAGCAGAGAGGCTTCGCGGGAGTCATCAATGCCGAGTTTCGCGGGCACGCATCCGGAGACAGTTTGACATGGGAAGGTAATGCCCAGTGGTTTGACGGTTCCATCGGCGGATTCCCGGGATTCTGGGGGAACTTGTCCGTATCCGGAACCACATCCACCATCGGGATTCGAGAATTTCAGATCGGGCATGAGATCGAATTGCTGTCCTACGCGGATGGTCTGATCGACCTGCGAGCGGACACCGTGTCGATTGCTGCCTATTCCGCCACCAAGACCTTAGACATGTTCACAGCCGCCGTTTTCGGGCACCTGACCAAAAACATCACCGGGAGGGCGGAAATCAACGCCAAAGTGTCCGGATCCCTATCCGATCCCCGAATCGATACCTATGTGGCACTGACTGATGGGCAAGCGTACGGTATTCCGTTCAAGTCTGTTGAGTTCTTTGCGGATGACTTGCTGCAGACTATTCCCAATGGCAACGTGGTGCTGGATTCCGTTACGGCGCAGGTAGGAACTGACTTCCGGCTGTTTGGCAGCGGGAAAATTCCAGTGACAGCCAAAGGACTCTTCGACTTTTCCATATCGGGGTCCGGAAATCTGGTGGCGATTCTCCATGAAATCACCCCCTGGTTCAAAGAAGCGGACGGCGCCGGCAAATTGGTGGCGCACCTTGCCGGTTCCCTGAAGCACCCTCATCTTGACCGGGGCGAGTTGGGTATCTCCAACGGACGCTTGGCGATGGAGGGATTGTTCCGGCAGGCGGATGATATCGATCTGGACGTCAAGATTCAACCCGATGGCTTTGCGTCTGTCAGCGATTTCCAATTCCGTACCCACGGCACCACATTGAAGTGGCGGAACTACCCGGAACTGCGCATAGGCAGCGGACAGTTGAAACCCATTCTGATCGACGCTTTGGGATTGAACCTCGGGATCTGGGTGCTGGATCGTATCACCGGTGACGTTCAAGTCAATCTGCCGGGCTTCATGGAACCCTCCTGGCAAGGAAACCTGGCGCTGTCAGGGCGAGTTGAAGGAGAGAAGTTTCTGGTGGCGGGTCCTGCCGACACCCTGTTGATTAGGGGCACCGTGAATGTCAGCAATGCCACGGTCACCTATCCGTTCGTTGGCTCCGGAGGCTCACCCACCCGTTTCGTGAAAGGCGTGATCAAGACTCTGCAGGACGCGCACTGGGATGTGAGCATGCAGGTCGGCAACGACGTCCACTATTATCGCGAAATCACCAGTACCGAAGAAATACCAATCATAGGACCCATCACCGTAATCTTCAATCGGATCACGACGGACATTACCGTGGATCCCCAATCCCCCGGCTTGCTCGTCGAGCAGCAGTCCGATACCACAGAGCCCACTTTCAACCCCGTCATCGAAGGCAAATTGGAATCAACCCAGGGCAGTGTGCAATTCCTTGATCTGGATTTCGAGGTGGAAAACGCCAACTTGGAATTCGATCGTTTCGATCCCCGTCCCTGGGTCAGCGCCCGTGCCCGAACCACCGTCACCGACTCCCTTGGCTTCCCCCGAACCATCTATCTGACTTTCTACACGGTCGATTCCTTGACCCAGCAGCGCGTCCGACGCGGTCGCTGGGGCGATTTCACCCTGGTATTGGAAGATGACCAGGGTCGATCCCAGGAAGAAATCCTTGGTATGCTGGGCTTTTCCATTACCAATCTCTCTCAGAAAGCAACTTCCCTGAGCGGCACTGTGGTCGGCGATTTCGTGAACCAAGTCCTGATGCGCCCCGTGGAACAGGCGATCAAGAAGTTCACCGGCGTCGATCGATTCAGCATCGAGCCCCATGTCCTCCAGAATGTTCTGACGTCCAGAATCACCAGCAGCCGCGCCGCAGATACTACCGGAGTGACCTTCGGCGCAAAGTACCTCGGAGGATCTCGACTCTCGGTCGGAAAATTCCTGACCCGCGACATCTTCGTGAGCTATTCCGGCGAACTCGCCAGCACGATCGAAGGAATCCAGGGCGGGCGATTAGGTCTGATCCACGAGTGGAACGTAGAGTATCGAATGGAACCTCTGTCTCCTTATCTGGTGCTGGATCTTGCCTATCAATACGACAACCTCGACCGACGGTCCAATCCGGGAATCCTGCTTAGATATTCCTTTGGATTGCCCTGAAGGCAGTAAGTCCGCTACCGCTCGTGTGCCATCACCACATGGCGCCGAGAAAAAAGCGATTTTTCGCTTGTCAATCGGGCAAAAAATTCGTATGTTAATAAGATACGGGAAACCACCATCTAATTCTATGAAAATCATTACAGTGCGTGCCGTCCGTAATCCCCTGCCTATCACGATGATCATCCTTGCAGTGATGGCTACCCTTGCCTGCGCGCAACCCGGGTCGGTTCGTGTCCTGGGATTGTCGATCGAAGGGAATTCTACGGTCGACGAAGGTCTAATCCGTGCCAACTCCGGACTGGTGGTGGGCAGAGTCGTCACCGGAGACGATATCCAGCAGGCGATCCGTCAACTCTGGATGCTTCATCTGTTCAGCGCCGTGGACATCTACATCGAAAACCAGGTCGCGGACGGCGCTTACTTCATGATCAAGGTCAAGGAATACCCGCGGATCAACAAAGTCATTATCGAAGGCAACCGCAAAATCAAAAAGGACAAGATAGAAGGCAAGATTGACCTCTATCCGGGGCAGGTGATCACCCCTCGGAAAATCTTCGAAATCCGCCGAAATCTGCTGGACCTGTACTTCCACGAAGGCTATACTCTGGTTGCCGTGACCTGCGATACCACCGAGCCCGATTCCGCAAATCGGATTGATCTAACCGTCAAGATCGAAGAAGGAAAGAAGGTCAAGATCCGGGAAATCTCCTTTGCGGGAAACGACCATTTTTCCGACAGCAAACTGCGCCATAAGCTCAAGAAAACCAAACAGAAATCCTTGTTCCGATCCGGCGAATTCGATGCGGAGGAGTTTGATAAGGACAAAGGATTGCTGGTAGATTTCTATCGGCAGGAAGGGTACCGCGACGCTCAGGTCCTGGGCGATTCCATCGGCTACTCCGACGACCGGCGGCGAATGTACATCACTATCATGATCCACGAAGGAGCCCAGTACGTCTTCGGCAATGTGGTGTTCGAGGGGAACCAGTTATTTACCGACGAAGAAATTCGCCAACAACTCGCCTTCAAAACCGGTGACATCTACGATCAAAAGAAATTCGACGCCACCCTGGAGAGAATCGGGAACCTCTACTATGACAAGGGGTACATCTATTCCCAGGTGAATCCGACCCAAATTCCGGTGGGCGAGAATCAGGTGGACATCCGTTATGACATCGTGGAGGGCAACGAATTCAAAGTCCGACAAATTACGTTTGAGGGAAACACCAAGACCTTCGACAAAGTGCTCCGCAGGGAATTTATCCTCTATCCTGGAGACACGTTCGACGTATCAAAACTGCGTCGAAGCATCAGAGACATCACTATCCTCAACTATTTTGCCAATATCAATCCCGACGTGCAGCGAGTAAACGACCGCGAAGTGGACCTCTATGTCAAAGTCGAGGAGAAATCCACCGACCAAGCCAACCTGTCCGCCGGATACTCCGAGCGAGACGGCTTTGTGGGTTCGGTCGGCTTCACCCTGAATAACTTCGCACTGACCAATCCGCTTCGAGGTGGAGCCGGTCAGCAATTCAATTTCGACTGGAATTTCGGTAGCCAGTACCGCTCATTCTCTATCGGCTTCACTGAACCCTGGCTGTTGAATACGCCAACCTTGCTCGGTGTATCGTTTTTCGATAGCAAACGAGGCGGCGGCAGCTATGGTTTCGATGAAGACATCATCGGCGGGAGCCTGAGAATCGGGCGACGCTTCCGCTGGCCCGACGACTATTTCCGAGGCGACTGGGTATATCGATTGGAACATGCGGAATATTCGAACTTCACCGAAGCTTTTCGTGCCAGTAACCTTGGGAATATCCAGGAAAACGTGCCTCGTTTGTCCTCCAGCGTCACCCAAATTATCACCCGAGACAGCCGGGACAATCCGGAGTTTCCTACCGAAGGGTCAGTCAACTCCTATCGGATCGAAATTGCCGGCGGACCATTCGGCGGGGATGATCAATATCACAAGCACATCCTGACCTCCGAATGGTACACCCCTCTGGTCTCCAAATTCGTGCTCTACAATCGAACTGAAGTCGGATTTCTGGATAGTTGGACCGACAATCCCAACGACATCCCCTATATTGAGCATTTTTTCATGGGAGGCAGCGGTCTGTCCTTGGGCACCGGTCTTCGAGGATACGATGAGCGGGAAGTCGGACCGCAACGAGGCGGGTATCCTGTGGGAGGCAAGACCCTGTTCAAGCAATCGGTGGAATTGCGATTCCCCATCGTGAGTAATCCCACCATCTATGGACTTGGATTCGTGGAAGCGGGCAACACCTGGGAACGGTTCTCCGAAACCAGTATCTTCGACCTGAGGAGATCTGCCGGGCTGGGTATCCGACTCTTCATGCCGCTCATTGGAATGATCGGGTTGGATTATGGGTTCGGCTTCGACTACTACGATTCCATGGGTCGTAGGCACGGGGAATGGGTGCCTCATTTCCAATTTGGGCGAGGCTTTTAGCTGCCGATTACGCAAGTCAGAAAAAAAGACGGCATTCCCGCGGCTTGTCCGCCTCCGGCGGAAAGCGAGAATGCTGTTACCAATCCATATTGTTTAGCAAGAGGTGACCCATGGCGCGACGCATTGTTGCACTCATCCTGTTTGCATCACTTTGCTTTTCGGTGAATTCAGTCATCGCCAAAGAGCTGAAAATCGGTTACATCATCTCGGAAGCTATCCGTGATCAATATCCGGAATTCCAGTCGGCTCAAAAAACATTGGATGAAGAAAAAGCCGAATGGGAGAGGCAGTACCAAAGCAGAGTCGAGGAAATCGTCAATATGAAAAAGGACCTCGACGACAAGGCATTCGTGTATTCCGAAGCCCGAAAGAAAGAGATCCAAAACCAGATTAACGTAAAACAGGATTCGCTGGCACTGCTTGAAAAAGACTTGACCAACAGACTGATCCAGCGAAATGCGGAACTCAGCGGTCCCATCAACACCAAGATCAATGAGATCCTGAACCGGATTGGTGTCGATGAAGGCTATGACTTCATCTTCGATGCCAACCAGGGCAACATCGTGTATGCAAAAGACGAATATGACCTGACCAATCGTCTGCTGCAGGAACTCCAGAAGGACTAAGCCGACCTTGCCGAATCCTGCTGGATTACCCCGCTACAGCAGGAATCCAGCAATTCCCCCCCTCTATTGAAGGGGGGAACAAAAGAAGGGTAGTTTAAGTGGTCGAGAACCATGCCTGATCCTATCATCAAGACGCTTGACGAGTTGGCGACCTACCTTGGCGGAACGGTAATCGGCGACCGGACTGTCAAAGTCCGGGGCATCGCCAAGATCGATGAAGCCGATCTGGACGACCTGACTTTCCTGACCAGTCCGAAATATGCCAAGAAATTGGACTCTTCTCGTGCCGGATCACTCTTGGCTGGTCCGGGTGTGACGTGGGATCGACCGGTGCTGCAGGTCAAAGACCCTTACCCAGCACTGGGTAGACTGCTGGAATTGTTCTATCCTTTGCCGGAGATGGTGGCGGTGGGCATCCATCCTACTGCAGTAGTGGATGAGTCCGCCACACTGGGAAAAGACGTCCGGATCGGTGCCTTGTGCACTATCGGAGGCGGATGCCTCCTTGGCGACCGGGTCACGGTGCATCCCAGAGTAGTCCTGTATCCCGGCGTCACCATTGGCGATGATTCGCTGATCCATGCCGGGGTCGTCATCCGAGAAAACGTGCATATTGGCAAAAGAGTCGTGATCCAGAACGGCGCGGTGATCGGTTCCGATGGCTTCGGCTTTGCCGCTGATGCCGGCGAATATCGCAAGATCCCTCAGGTCGGAACCGTCATCATCGAAGACGATGTGGAAATCGGCGCCAATACGACAGTCGATCGCGCGACATTGGGTCAAACCCGTATCGGTCGTGGCACCAAGCTGGACAACCTGATTCAAGTCGCCCACAACGTGGAGATCGGTGAGGACACAGTCATCGCCGCTCAAACCGGAATTTCCGGATCCACCAAGATCGGCAAAGGCTGCAGGATCGCCGGTCAAGTTGGCTTCGTCGGACATATCAACATCGGCGATGGCGTGATGATCGGCGCCCAGTCCGGCATCCCCCATTCCATCCCCCCAGGAGAGGTCCACAGCGGGTACCCAGCCATCCCCCACAAAGACTGGCTCCGGCTTAATGTGTACCTGAAGCGCCTGCCCGAGTTGTTCCAAAAACTCAAAGAATTGGACTCCAAGAATCGAAACGGGACGAGATGATGTACAAAAATCAACGAACCATTTCCAAAGCTATAACCATAAGAGGTATAGGACTGCACAAGGGCAATCCAGTGGATATGACCTTTGTTCCAGCCCTGCCCAACTATGGAATCCGTTTCGTCAGGACTGATGTCAAGGACAGTCCCGAGATTCCCGCGGACATTGACCACGTCGTAGATATTTCCCGCGGCACAAGTATCGGGGTCAATGACGTGGTCGTCCATACCGTAGAACACGTGCTCTCCGCAGCGTTTGGATTGGGTATCGACAATCTGAGAGTCGAGCTGACCGCCAACGAACCTCCCGTGATGGACGGCAGCGCGCGACCCTTCGTCGACGCATTCTTGGAAGCCGGCATCACCGAGCAAGACGTTCCCAAAGAGTATTTCGAAGTCGAGAAAACCCACATCTACCATGACGAGGAGAAGCAAATCGATCTTGTGATCGTGCCTTCCGACGAGTTCCGAATCACCTACATGGTCGATTACAAGAATCCTGCGCTCGGAACCCAATATACTTCCATGTACTCGATGGAAGAAGAGTATGTCAAGGAATTCTCCAACACCCGGACGTTTTGCTTCCTGTCCGAGGTCGAAGTCTTGAAAGAACAGGGGTTGATCAAGGGTGGAAACCTGGACAATGCCGTCGTTATCGTGGATCGAAAGATAGAACCTCAGGAATTCGATCGGTTGAAGAAGCTGTTCGGGATTACCAGCACCAAAATCAAACTTGGGAAAGGGATCCTCGATGATCGTCCCCTGAGATTTCCCAACGAGCCCGTTCGCCACAAAGTGCTGGATCTGATAGGCGATCTGGCGCTGCTGGGAATGCCGATCAAAGGTCATGTCCTGGCGGCACGTGCCGGTCATGCCGCTCATATTGAACTGGCGAAAATGCTGCGCAAGGTGTACGAAAAGAAGCAGATCACCAAGAAATATCAGAAAGGTACTGCCGAAGGATTCGTGTTCGACATTCGTGCCATCGAGAAAATACTCCCTCACCGTTACCCCTTGCTGTTGGTTGACAGGATCATCGACCTGGTTCCTTCCCAAAAGGTGGTCGCGATCAAGAATGTCACGATCAACGAACCTTATTTCGTGGGGCATTTCCCGGGACATGCCATCATGCCAGGCGTCCTGATTATTGAAGCCATGGGGCAAAGCGGTGGTGTGCTGCTGCTGAATTCTGTGGAAAATCCCGAAGACAAAGTGGTGTACTTCACGGGATTAGATAACGTCAGATTCCGCAGACCAGTCTTGCCAGGCGACCAAATCCGATTCACGGTGGAGATGCTGATGTTCCGTCGGGGGATATGCAAAATGAAAGGGGAAGCGTACGTGGACGGCAACCTGGCGGCTGAAGCGGAAATGCAGGCGGTCATTGTCGATCGTTAGTTGCCACTATGTGCTGTCGGGTGTCCCCACCCGACAGCTTCCGCGGGTTGAGGGCACGCTGCGGCACCCCGAGTGTGGTTCCGGCAGACGAGGGCGTCTGCCAGCGGAGTCAATCATGAACATCCACCCTACAGCCATCGTTGACCCCAAAGCTGAATTGGACGACACGGTCGAGATCGGTCCCTATTCGATTATCGGCGGAAACGTGCAAATCGGCGCCGGCGTCCGGATCGACTCCTGTGCCCGGATTTACTCCGGCGCCCGAATCGGTGCCGGAGTCGTCATCCACCACGGGGCAGTGGTCGCGAACGTCCCCCAGGACCTCAAATTCAAAGGCGAAGACAGTGTGGCGATTATCGGACAGAATACTGTCATCCGAGAATTCTGTACCATACATCGGGGCACCGTCGCCACCGGAAAAACCATTATTGGCAGGAATTGCTTTATCATGGCATACGCCCACGTGGCACACGATTGTGTGATAGGCGATAATGTAATCTTGGTCAACGCGGTGAACGTCGCTGGTCATGTCCATATCGACGATTGGGCGATCATCGGCGGCGTGGTGCCGGTACATCAGTTCGTCCGAATCGGCTGCCACTCTATGATCGGAGGTGGCTACCGGGTCGCCAAGGACGTTCCCCCGTATATCCTGGCTGCCGGTGAACCCCTGGCATACGAGGGGCTGAATTCCGTCGGACTGAGAAGGCGGGGATTCTCAGCCCAGAGCGTTCGCCAGTTGAAAGAAGCCTACCGGTTGATCTACAAATCGAATTTGAATGTGTCGCAAGCACTTGACAAAATTAAGGAAGATGGAAATCTGATTCCGGAAGTGGCAAACGTAGTGGACTTCATTGAACATAGCGAACGGGGTATTATCGGATAGATGAGATCGTCAAATTCCCCGTGGCCACATGCCCGTGGTGACCAACATAGCTCCGGACGCGTGATCTTGCAGCCGCCCATGGATGGCGCATTCAACATGGCTGCCGACGAAGTGCTTGCAGCAAGTGCGGCACGTGACCATCACGTCATCCTGCGGTTGTTTGAGTGGGATCCCTGGACACTGTCCCTGGGCAAGCATCAGAGGATAGGGGGCGTGGATCTGGACCGATGTCGTCAGGCGAAAATCCAGGTCGTTCGCCGGTTAACAGGCGGGCGTGCCGTCTTGCATGCCCGGGAATTGACGTATTCCATCTGTGTTCCCGTTTTGCGTCACTCTGAGAAAGGCGAAGCACCTCGCGTAGAGGCTGATTCCGACTTTTCCGAATCATGCCCTCGGGCAGATGGGGTCGGATTTCACCATGATGTCGCTCTAAGGGTGGGTCAAGCATTGTGCCATGGTCTTCGTGCTCTCGGCGCTGACGTGAAATGGATCCCCAGGGGTCGTGGCGCTTCCTACCAGCGTTCGGCATCTGGCGTGCCGCAGGGTGTCCTCACCCTGCGGAAATCTGCACTGTGCTTTGCCAGCGTCGCCCGCGGGGAAATCCTGTGGCACGGGAAAAAAGTCGTCGGCAGCGCCCAACGGGTCCTTGACGGCGTGATCCTGCAGCACGGTTCGATTCTGCTGGGTCCCGGTCACGAGCAGATCGTCGATCTATTCGAAGACGCATCCGGTGCGTCCTCCGAGATTCTGAGGTCGCACACCGCTACATTGAAAGACATATTGGGCGGGATTCCGGAAGTTCCAGTGGTTGCCCGGAAAATCCTGGAAGGATTTCGGAACCATTTCGACACCCTGGATCGTGAGGAGACACTGACCTATGATGAAGAAGGCGAGATTCGGAAACGGGCATATTCGTACTTCCTTGGGGGCTGGGAAATGGTGTCGCCGAGGGATTCGGTTCCGTACAGCCAACGTGGCGGTTCTGGCGCTCCTGGGTGCGCTGCTTAGTCAAGCATCGGCTTGGGCGACCTACGGAATCGGCATCCACGCTGGCATGGATTACTTCACCATTAACGCGCAGGAGACCATCGCCTTTACCTTAATCGATAGCTCCACGGTAGCTCTGTCCCGCGACGAAATATCGAATCCCTATCACTTTGGTGTGCACTTCTTTTTTGATGACATTCCGGCGCCATTCATCGATGAACTCGATATTTCCGTGGACTTTTCTTCCAAGAAATACAGTTATCATTTCGAAAATTACAACTACACCGGGGGCGGGTCGCAGCTTCAGCCCCCGCAGGTGAAGTATTCGAGGATCGGTGGGGCGGTCACGATACGCCACTACGTGATGGTGCTTCCTTCTGAATTGGAGACCTTTCGGCTATACGCCGGCATCGGACTGGGAATGCAGTTGATCTCGCCCATCGTTAGCCGGAATTTGATCTACGACAACTTGTTTGACAGTGTCAATCCTCTTAACTTGGAAGATCAAGGCATCCTCAAGAAATCGTCCAAAGCCGCGTTTGTTGGATTAGTCGGAATCAGAATACAGCCGCCGGAGTTTCCGGTGTCGCTGCGGGCGGAAGGTCGGTACTACGGCATGGGCGAGTGGAACTACCAGCAGCCGCGTAGTCTGCTTCAAGTGTTGATAGGATTGTCGTACTCGATGTGACGGCATGGATCGGAAAGATGGTCAAAGAAAAACGGACGACTCGCCCAAACGCATAGCGCTTCTGGGATCGACAGGATCGATCGGTCAAAACGCTCTGGACATTGTCGCGAAGTACCGTGCAGACTTCCGAGTGGTTCTGCTGGCTTGTCGTCGAAGCATCGATCTGCTGATGAAGCAGGCGCAGCGGTTTCGCCCGGAGTGGGTAGCTATCGAACGGAACGTTCTTTCGAATAACCAGTTAAAGGAATTACACGACTGGGGAATTCGGGTGGCGGAAGGACCCGAGGAATTGCGTGGCGTATTGAAGGACATCGATTATGATCTTGCGCTGAACGCTGTCGTCGGGTCCGCGTCTCTGCTTCCGACCCTGGATGTGCTGGAACGCGGTATCGACGTTGCACTGGCGAACAAGGAAACCCTGGTCATGGCTGGACCCCAGGTGATAGCTGCCGCCCATGACCACGGTGCCACGATTTTTCCCATCGATTCCGAGCACAGCGCCATCCACCAATGTCTTCGCGGCGAGGATCCCGCCACGGTCGCCCGAATCATCCTGACGGCGTCCGGCGGACCGTTCCGTAATGACCCGAATCGCGATCTGTCGTCGGTGACCGTCCGTGATGTACTGAATCATCCGACCTGGGAGATGGGTCCGAAAATCACGGTCGATAGCGCCACGTTGATGAACAAAGGGCTGGAGATCATCGAAGCCCACTATCTCTTTGACGTGCCGCCTCGTGCCATCCAGGTCTGGATACATCCCCAATCTATTGTACATTCCATGGTGGAATTCGTGGATGGATCCATCAAAGCCCAGTTGGGCACTCCGGACATGAGGTTGCCGATCCTGTATGCTCTGACGGGGGGCGTCCGGCGCCAGGCGGATTTGTCGGGTTACGCAAGGCTAACCCGACCTACGTTTCTGGAATTCGAGGAGCCCGACTTCGAGCGATTCCCATGCCTGAATCTGGCGTACCGGGTGCTCGAAGTTGGTGGAACCGCACCGGCAGTCTTGTCATCAGCCGATGAGGAAGCGGTATCACTCTTCCTCCAGGGCAAAATCGCCTTCACAGGCATCTACGAACTGGTGAATGCAACCCTGAATTTTCACGTCGTGGTCGACAGCCCGGGGATTGAGCACATTTTGCAAGCGGATCAGTGGGCACGGCGACGAGTCCGCGAATTGGCGGGCGTATCTGGATCGTAGTATAGCCCCTTGTGGGCGTTGATGTGCGGTCAGGTGTCCTCACCTGACCGAACTGGCTGACAATTCCGTCACACGAGGGCGTGTGACAGCACGACCTCTGGTCTGCGGGTTGAGTCATTTGATGTGCGGTCAGGTGTCCTCACCTGACCGAACTGGCTGACAGCTGTCATGTGAGGACACATGACAGCACCAAACGACAGTAGCATAGCCCCTTATGGGCGTTGATGTGCGGTCAGGTGTCCTCACCTGACCGAACTGGCTGACAGCTGTCATGTGAGGACATATGACAGCACCAAACGACAGTAGCATAGCCCCTTGTGGGCGTCTTGAGCTGGCGTAGGGGCTTAACATGTTAAGCCCCTACCAGTGACGGTTGAGTCATGGATATCCTTTGGTTCCTGATCGTTGTGGGAGTGATTATCTTTGTGCACGAGCTTGGGCACTTCCTGGCTGCCAAACTTGTGGGCATGAAGGTCGAGCGATTTTCCATCGGTTTTCCGCCCAGGATCAAGAGCTTTCGCTTCAAAGGAACCGAATATGCCATTTCCGCAATCCCATTGGGCGGTTATGTCAAGATCGCCGGAATGGTCGATGAATCGCTTGATGGCAGCAGCTTGACGGGCGCCCCGTGGGAATTCCAATCCAAGAAACTATGGCAAAAAATCTTCGTCCTATGTTCCGGCGTGATGATGAATTTCCTGTTGGCGATCGGTATCTTCACCGTCATCACGATGTGGAATGGCGTAGCGCAGGAAGGTCCAGTGGTCGTTGGCGGCATCCAGCAAGGGTATCCCGCCGAGACCATCGACTTGCGGAAAGGTGACGAGATCCTCGCCATCGACGGGACGCGCATTCTGACCTGGCAGGATTTCGTGGATCGCGTCAAGGACAAGCCGGGAATCCCGATTGTCCTGACCTGGCTCCGCGGAGCGGATACCCTGAGCGCTACAGTCACTCCTGCCAAGAATGAAGTGACCATCGGATCCCAGACGATTGTCCAGGGCTATCTGGGCGTGGAATTCCAGCCCACGTTCCGTCGTGTCGGGCTGTTTGAAGCGGTGGGGTGGGGAGCAGCTGTTTCCTGGGAAGTAATCTGGGAAAGCCTGCGCCTGATCACCCGAATGGTCAGGGGGCAAGCCTCCATCAGTGAACTGACCGGTCCCATCGGGATTGCCAAACTGTCCGGGGAAACCGCCAGAATCGGCGTCATCAGTTTCTTGGGCTTCATCGGGCTCATCAGCGTCAGTATCGGCTTGCTGAATATCTTGCCGCTGCCGGTTCTGGACGGCGGGCACATTGTAATCGTCCTGGTGGAATCCATCGTGCGGCGAACTATCTCCACCCGCATCAAACTCTTCATCCAACAAATCGGGCTCGTCCTCCTGATTGCATTAGTGTTAATCGTGTCATACCATGATGTCATTCGTGTCTTCTTCAAATAGAATACTCCTGGTCATCCTGGCTTCGGCGGTGCTCTTGTCCGGGGGCAGCGCTTGGGGAAAGAAGCAGGAAGAACCCCCAAAAATCTACGACACCCGTGCCGTCGAGCTCTTTGTCGAGGCGACGATCGCCGAAGAAGTGGAGGACTACTATCGTGCCGTGGTGCTATATCAGGAAGCCCTGCACCGAGATTCCACCTCGGTCACGATCCATCTGACATTAGCCCAATTGCACCAACGCCTTGACCAAAACGAGTCGGCTCTGATGCACCTTGATGCCGCCTCCAAACTCGCCCCTGATGACAAGCATATCATCGAATGGATCGTTGAGATCCTGGGAAATATGGAGAAATGGCAAGAGCAAAAACCCTATGTGGATCGTCTGCTGAAGCTGGAACCGAAGAACGTCACGTACAACCTTCAACTGGCAAATATATTCCTTCAGACCGGGGACCGCAAGTCCGCCCGACGTATCTTTCGAAACGTCATAGCCTTGGCAGGCGATGTGAAGGAGACTCTGGAGCGTCTGGGAGTAATGCTGATCCTCAACGAGGAAAACGAATTAGCGGAACAATGCTTCCACAAAGTCTGCCAACTCGATCCCGTCAATGACAAAGCGCAATTTACTCTGGGCAGAATCTACCTTGCTCTGGAAAAGAGTCGGGACGCGAAACAACGGATGGAAATGGCGATTGCAATTAATGATACGGTGTTGCAGTATTGGACAAGTCTTGCCGTCCTTGACTTGGATGCCGAACACAACGCCGAGGCGGAACACACCCTTCGCAGATCCCTCGAGGTCTTGCCCGACAACCCTGTGTTGTTGGATCTGCTGGGATCGGCGCTTGAGCGTCAAAAACGCTATCAGGAAGCTCTGGATGTGTTGTACCGCTCCGTGTCGATCGACTCCTCTTCGGTGGCGCCTTACATCACCATCGGATTCGTGTACGACGAGACCAATCAGTTCGAACAAGCGGAATCAACCTATGTCAAGGCGTTGCAGATCGAGCCGGACAACGCCACCCTGCTCAATAACTATGCCTACCTGCTCGCGGCTCGTGGACTCCGGCTTGATGAAGCTTTGAATATGTCGGAGCGATCCATCGAACAAACTCCCGACAATCCATCCTACTTGGACACTATCGGCTGGATCTACTTCAAGATGGACAAGCCCGATCGCGCGTTGGAATATCTCCTCAAAGCCGAGGGATTGTCTGAAACCGAAAGCGCTGAGCTGCTCGATCACATCGGCGACGTCTATCGGACGCTGCAGGAATATCGGAAGGCAAGGGAATACTGGAAACGCGCACTGAAGGCAAGCCCCGATGACGAATCCGTCAAATCGAAATTGCAGCAACCGCAGTCTGCTCAGAAGTAACTCCAGCCATAACATTCTAAAATCGATAGATTTGACCATTCCAATCAGCAGTTCTGTAAGCGAGCCGGGCAGAAATAGGGGAATCCGGAGATCGATCATCACGGCGGCAGTCCTGGCTATTCTGGCTGTGTTGACCGGCTGTGCCCGATTGCCCATTCGTGAAAATCTGCCTTCCACTCCAGCTTACATACTGTCGGCATTGGAAATACAACGTGGCTCGTTTCGACGATTCGTTGGGTCTGGGGAGCTGAGTTTCCACGGCGAAAGGGGGGCAATGTCGTTCCAATGCCGCTGGGAAATCCGGATGCCAGACACCGTGCAAATCCGAGTCTATGGACCCCTCGGAATCAGATTGGGGGACGTGGTTGTGGAGGGAAAGCGGGTCGAAATCTTCAACTACTGGCTGGATCAGCAGGAGTCGATGTCATTGGATTCGCTGGTGTTTCGATTCCCGGGGATGGCGGCATTGAAATCCGCCAAGGACCTGTATCCGTTTCCCGTTGTGTCCCGGGACGATCTGGCGTTCCTGGTCCCGGGCGAATCCCGCCCCGACAGCGGTGTTCTTGTGTTTGAGGACTCTTCATGTCAGCGGATCTTGCACCTGGATGACAAGTACTTGATCATCGACTCGGAATCGGTTCGCTCCTTATCCCAGGATCCGTCTCTGGAGAAACGGTACCACGCCTATAGCAAGGTCGGTCGAAGCTGGCTGCCATCGCGAATCCGCTATTCCAGAGGGGAACGTACTACGGGCATCCTGCCCGTGGATAGCCATGCGCAGGAACCGCATGGGACAGGGGGGCAATCGCCTGAGTGGATGGAAATCTCCTTCGAAACTATTAGAGTCCAATAGCGAACAGTGAGGAGCATCACCTTGAACTCGTCACTCGATCCCCATCCAAGCTCGCCGGCGGTCTCCATCGTTATTCCCCTTTTCAACGAGGCGGAATCCCTACCCGAATTGTATAATTCTATAAAACAAGCAGTTCGGGAGGACAATCTCAGCCACGAGATTGTATTCGTGGACGACGGGTCCACCGATCGTTCTTTCGCCGTGATTGAGGAGTTTCGGAAGAACGATCCCGCGGTGAAAATGCTGTCATTCCGCAAGAACTATGGGAAATCTGCAGCGTTGCAAGCTGGATTCACTCACTGCCAGGGTGACGTGGTCATCACGATGGACGCCGACTTGCAGGACGATCCTCACGAAATCCGCAACTTGATGGCGAAACTGGATGAGGGGTACGACCTGGTCAACGGTTGGAAGAAAATCCGCCACGACCCCATTTCCAAAACGTTTCCATCCAAAATGTGGAATCTTCTGGTCTCCCTGATTTCCGGGATCAAACTCCATGATTTCAATTGCGGATTGAAGGCATACCGGAAGGAAGTCGTCAAGGACCTGCGGGTGTACGGCGAAATGCACCGCTTCTTGCCCGTCATGGCGAAATGGTCAGGATTTCGAGTTACCGAAATTCCGGTCAAACATCACCCTCGGAAATACGGAAAGACCAAGTTCGGAGCGTCCCGTTTCCTGAGTGGTATCCTCGACCTGACCACGGTGGTTTTCCTGACCAGGTACACCCGGAAGCCCTTGCACTTGTTCGGCACCATTGGTCTGATTTCCATGCTGATCGGATTGGCAATTTGCGTGTACCTGGCAATCGGCTGGTTCCAGGGGATCTGGATCGGGAACCGTCCCATCCTGCTTCTTGGTGTGTTGATGATTGTAGTAGGCGTCCAGTTTTTCTCGATCGGACTTTTGGGCGAGATGTTGACGCATTCTCTGGAAAAAGATCAGAGCCCGTCGCTTCGCCAGTAGGGGCTGAACAGTAGGGGCTTAACATGTTAAGCCCCCACAAGCCAGGGTAGGTCAGGATCCCTGCGATCCTGACACCTGAGGCTGTGGACTTTGGAGTGCGCAGGCTTGCGAGTGCTGTAAGGTGTCCCCACCTGACAGCGAACACAATGCTAGAAAGGTAACTGAGAGAGTCAAGAATTGCAGCTAAGGAGGGTACGATCATGAAACGGTGTAGAGTAATGTTAAGTGGGATGGCGATTTTGGTGGCGCTGTCGGGCATGGTTCCATTAGCCGCCCAGGACAGTCTAAATATCACCATGACTGGAAGTCTATACAACTATTGGGGTTATTATGGTACCCATACCGTGGCGGTATCGGGCAATTACGCCTATGTGGCGGATAGTGATGCAGGTCTTCAAATATTGGACGTGTCAGACCCCACGCATCCTGAATCGGTGGGTTACTGTAATACGCCTGGTCTTGCGTATGGCGTAGCGGTATCGGGCAATTACGCCTATGTGGCGGACTATTATGACGGTCTTTGGGTGATAAATGTGGCTAATCCAGCCCACCCAGTGGAAGTAGGGCAATGTAATACGCCCAGTTTTGCTTCGAGTGTGGCAGTATCAGGCAACTACGCCTATGTAACGGATATGTATTATGGTCTTCGGGTGATTAATGTGGCTAACCCCGCTAATCCAATTGAGACCGGTTATTATTTGTCCCCACATAATGCTTGTGGAGTAGCAGTGTCGGGCAGTTTCGCCTATGTAGTAGATTATCTTCATCTTCTGGTGGTGAATGTGTCCAATCCTGCCAACCCAATAGAGGTAGGTCATTGTGATATGCCCCACTATGCCTATGGCGTGGCGGTATCCGGCAATTACGCCTATGTGGCAAATGACCTTGCTGGTCTTCGGGTGGTGAATGTGGCGAATCCTGCCCACCCAGTTGAGGTAGGGTATTGTGATACCCCGGATCAAGCCTATGATGTGGTGGTATCCGGCAACTATGCTTATGTGGCAGATGGACATGGAGAACTTCGGGTAATAAATGTAACTAATCCAGCCACTCCGATTGAGGTTGGTTATTACAATCCTTGTCCTACTCAAAATTATGCTGAACATTTGACGGTGTCGGCTAACTACATCTATTTGTTGGACGCGGGATTCAGAGTAGTGGATATAGCGAATCCTGTTAATCCAACCGTGGTGGGCTGCTATAATAGTTTGACAGGGTATGCTGAAGATGTTGCTGTTTCAGGTAACTACGCTTATTTGGCAACTGGTTTTGGCGGTCTCCGTGCGGTGAACGTGGCGAATCCTTTTAATCCAGTGGAGGTGGGGCATTGTGATATCCAAAACTCGGCTGAAGGCATAGTAGTATCGGGCAACTATGCCTATGTAGCAGCCTACTATGGTATTCAGATTGTGTATATAGCAAACCCCGAGAATCCCATAACTATAAGTTACTGCCCTACCGATGAATGTTGTTATTATGTGGCAGTATCAGATGGCTACGCCGTTGGTACAAGTAAAGGTGGTATCCATATTGTGAACGTGGCTAATCCTGCAATTCCTATTGCGATGGGGTCTTATCCTATATCCTTTCCCTGCGGTGTGGCAGCTTCGGGTAACTATGTTTATGTAGTGGACGATAATTCTCTTCGGATATTGAACGTGGCTAATCCCGCCATTCCAATCGAGGTAGGGCATTATGATGACTATGCTGCAGATGTAGAGATAGCTGGCAACTATGCCTATGTGGCAGGCGGGGATCTCTATGTGCTGGATGTCTCCAATCCTTCTAATCCCACAGAAGTGGGGCGTTGTGAGACCGTAACAGCAACGAAGGTCACCTTATCCGGTAACTACGCCTTTGTGGTGTGCGACTCGTTTGGTCTTCAGGTGGTAGACATATCAAATCCTGCCTCACCAATCGAAGTCGGTTATTACATAACGCCCGGGCATCCCTGGGGTGTAGCTGCCTCCGGAGACCATGCCTATGTGGCTGACTATTATTATTTTGAGGTCTTTGATTGCTCTGAGGCGGTCCCAGTGCCAATTACGGAACCGACGGGAGTCCCTCGAAGCTATTCCTTACTGCCGGCATATCCCAATCCTTTTAACCCCACCACCACTATCTCATATCAGGTGGCGCTGGGTGGACGGGTGCAACTGGTAATCTGCGACCTCCTGGGGCGCAGGGTTAGCACACTGGTCGACCGCATCACGGTGCCCGGAACCTATTCGGTGACCTGGGATGCCGGAAACCTGTCATCCGGCATCTATTTTTGCCGGATGGAGGCGGGCGGGTTCCAGCAAGTGAGGAAATTGATATTAGTGAAGTAGCATAGCCCCTTGTGGGCGCTTTCTCCTCCCCACGACAGTAGAGTAGGACCGAAGGGCGGTCGTAGAATCTTTCCCCCCGGTATCCGGGGGGAAATCGAAAGGGGGGTGACTTTCTGACTTTCCAACTTTCTGACTTCTTGAAGGAGGGTACCATCATGAAACGGTGTGGAGGCGTAATTCTAATTGTGCTTTCGGGCATCGTCACTTCTTTCGCCCAGGACAGCCTGAATGTCACCATGGTGGGAAGTCTCTATAATTATTGGGATTCTGCGGAAGGTGTGGCGATCTTGGGCAATTACGCCTACGTGGCGGATGGAGGGGGTGGTCTTCGGGTAGTGGATATAGCAAATCCTCAGGGTCCGGTAGAAGCGGGGTATTGCGTTACGCCGGGTTATGCTTGGTGTGTGGCGATTTCCGGCGATTACGCCCATGTAGCGGATGGGTGGGAGGGTCTCCATGTGGTGAGTGTGGCTAATCCTCAAAATCCTGTTGAGGCGGGATACTGTGGTCTTCCTGCCGAAGCCAGGGGCGTGGCGGTGTCAGGCAACTACGCCTACGTGGCGGATGGGACTGGAGGACTTCGAGTGGTGAATGTGGCGAATCCGCAAGGCCCATTTGAGGTGGGGCAATGTAGTACGCCTGGTTACGCCTATGCCGTGGCAGTATCGGGTCAATACGCCTACGTGGCAAACGGAGGCGCCGGTCTTCGGATCATCGACGTGACCGATCCCACAAGTCCTGTTGGGGTTGGATCTTATGATACGCCAGGGTATGCCCAAGGCGTAACGGTATCCGGCATCTATGCCTACGTGGCGGATACCTTTGCCGGATTGCGCATCCTGGATGTGCAGAATCCTTCGAACCCGGTATCGGTTGGTTACTGTGTTACCCCAGATTATGCCTGCTGGGTAGCGGTCTTAGATAACTATGCTTATGTTGCGGATGCGGATTCGGGCTTACGGGTATTGGATATTGCAGATCCCACCAACCCGGCGGAGATCGGATATTGCGATACTCCTGATTGGTCTAACTGCGTGGTGGTAACCGGCAGTGATGCTTATATAGCGGACAGGCATGGGGGGCTTCGAGTGCTGAACGTAACCAATCCCACGAATCCGGTAGAAGCGGGGTATTATAATACGTCAGGCTTAATTACGGGAGTCGGGTTATCAGAGAACTTTGCCTATGTCGCGGACGGGGAGGCAGGTCTTCGGATCGTTGATGTGGAGAATTCGGCTAATCCTGTACAAGTCGGGTATTACGATTCACCGGGTACGGCACAGGATGTCGCAGTGTCCGGCGACTATGCCTACTTGGCGGACGGGGATGCGGGTCTTCGTATCGTCGATGTTTCGAGTCCCTCCAATCCTGTTGAGGTGGGTCATTATGGTACTGTCGGTGGAGCCCCGAGTGTGGCAGTACTAAGCAACTACGCCTACGTAGCGGACGACATGGGGGGTCTTTGGATTTTCGACGTGTCAAATCCCGCCCTTCCCGTGTTAGTAGGTCATTGTTATGGTGCGCCCTTCAATGTTTTGGGAGTCGCGGTATCTGGCAGCTATGCTTATGTTACGCTTGGGACAGATGGATTGGCAGTGTTGGATGTGTCGGATCCTCATAATCCTACTGAAGTTGGGCAGTGCACTACACCGGACGTGGCTTGGAAAGTGGTAGTATCTGGTGATTACGCATACGTGACAGATTGGTATTCCGGACTTAGAATAATCGATGTGTCAAACCCACAGGACCCCGTAGAGGCAGGATATTTCGATTCCCCGGGTTGTGCCTTGGGGGTGGCAGTTTCCGGAAGTCACGCTTTTTTGGCTGATGGACCTTCAGGTATTAGAGTCTTGAACGTGTCCAATCTTACCAATCCCATTGAAGTGGGATATTACGACACTCCTGGTGGAGCTCACGGGATAGCAGTGTCAGGCAGTTACGCATATCTGGCGGACTATTATCAGTTTGAGATTTTCGACTGTTCCCACGCGATACCGGTACCAAATGCTGAACTCGCAAAGGTTCCCTTTAGCTATTCGTTGCTGCCCGCCTATCCCAATCCTTTCAATCCAATGACTGCCTTGTCCTTTACTCTGGCAAGACCTACCGTCCTGAGTTTGATCATATTTGACATTACGGGAAGGCAAGTAGTGACGTTGGCGAATGGCTGGCGGGATGCCGGTGATTATCGGATGCTGTTCGACGGATCCGGCTTAGCATCCGGCACTTATTTCTGTCGACTGAAAGCAGGAGATTTCACTCAGGTTCAGAGGATAGTCTTGCTTAAGTAGGTCGGGTTTCTTCCTGAAACCCGACAATAAATCATCCACCTTGTTTCCTCTTTGCTCAAGCCCCATAGGGGCGAAACAGAGTAGCCCAGGGCACCGCCCTGGGTGAGGAGACGCCCGGCATAATTGTGCTGCAGGGTGTCCTCACCTTGCAGTCCGCCCACTGGCGGTTAGGTTCGATTCCGTAGAAACCGGAAAAATCTTGGGGCATCTGACGACCCAAAAAATGGAGGGTACTGACCATGAAAAAAGCAATTATTATGCTATGGCTCTGTTCTGCAGCCTACCTGTTGCTCGCAGCAATTCCGTCAACCGCTCAAGACAGCCTGAATCTAACCATGGTCGGAATTCTGTATAGTTATTGGGATCAAGCTCATGATGTAGCGGTGTCGGGGAATTATGCCTTTGTCGCAGACGGTCAATCCGGTCTTCGAGTAGTGGACGTGTCAATTCCTGATACTCCCATTGAAGTGGGGCATTGCGACACTCCTGGTTCTGCCCACGGTGTAACGGTGTCAGGCAACTACGCTTATGTTGCTGATTTGGCATCCGGTCTTAGGATAGTGAATGTTGCCAATCCTGCCAAGCCGTTGGAGGTGAGTTACTACAGAACCTCTGGTTCCGTTTATGGCGTGGCGGTGTCCGGAAACTATGTCTATCTGGCAGATTCTGAGATGGGTATGAGGGTGCTGAGTGTATCTGATCCCGCCCATCCAGTAGAGGTTGGGCATATTGACAGTCTAAATAGAGGCAGGGATGTCGCCGTGTCCGGAGACTTCGCTTATCTCGCGAATGGAACAGAGGGTCTTTGGGTGGTAAATATAGCCAGTCCTGCCCACCCAGTGGTGGTGGGTCTCTGCCCTCTGCGTGCAGCGAATCGTCTGGCCGTATCCTCCGGATACGCCTATGTGGCAGGTGGAAACACGGGTTTTCGGGTGGTGAATGTGGCTGATCCTGCTCATCCTGTAGAAGTAGGATATTATGAGGTCACAGAATTAGTCAGAGACGTAGCGGTATTTGGCGATTATGCTTATTTGGCGGACAACAGTGAGGGCATTCGGGTGATGGACATTGCCGTTCCCGCAATTCCGATAGAGGTGGGTCGTTATGATACTCCGGGATGCGCCTTGGGGGTGGCAATATCCGGCAACTACGCCTATGTGGCTGATTCGAATCCAGGTCTCAGGATTATTGATGTGAAAACCCCCGCTATTCCTATAGAAGTAGCACATTATGTTCGCCCCGGTTACGCGAATAGCGTGACGCTATCCGGCAATTACGCATATATTTCTGGTGAACAGGCAGGTCTCCGTATAGTGAATGTGACTAATACGGCTCGTCCAATCGAGGTAGGTCACTGTGACACTCCGAGTAGTGCGGGAAGAGTTGCAGTATCCGGTAGCTATGCTTATGTACCTGCCTGGGATGCCGGTCTTAGGATAATTGATGTCAGCAGCACCGGTAATCCGGTGGAGGTCGGCTACTATGATACTCCAGGTCATGCCTGTGGTGTAGCGGTCTCTGACAGCTATGCTTATGTGGCTGACCGGCTCGAGGGTCTCCGAATAGTAGCCGTGTCAGACCCTGCTCATCCGGTAGAGGTCGGTTATTGTGACACGCCGGGTTACGCGTGGGACGTGGTGGTTTCTGGCACTCGCGCTTATGTTGCTGATGGGAGCTCGGGGCTCCGAATTGTGGAGATATCTGACCCGGGTCATCCAGTAGAGGTTGGGTATAACGATAGAATCTATGCCCGACAGGTGGCAATATCTGGACACCGAGCCTTTGTGGCAGCCGACCAAGCCGGACTTATGGTGGTGGATATAACGGATCCCGCCGACCCCAAACAGGTGAGTTACTATGATCCCCATCGGGGACTTACCTGGGGCGTGGCGGTATCCGACAGTCTTGTCTTTCTGGCTGATTGGTTCCTGGGTATCTCAGTGATCGACGTGTTTTGTCCCACGGGACCCAGGTTAGTCGGATGTCTTAAAACACCGGGACTCGCCCATGACGTCGCGATATCGGGTGACTACGTTTATGTAGCAGATAAATATCATTTCGAAATTTTTACTTGTTCTCAGGTAAGGTAGTTTTCAAATCTCGAATGCTGTCAGGTGTCCCCATTTGACGGCGAACTTCTTTCTTATTGCTTAAGCCCCATAGGGGCGAAACAGAGTAGCCCAGGGCACCGCCCTGGGTAAATGATTTTGCCTCATCTTTTTGTTCCCCCCTACGAAGCAGGGGGGAAGAAAAGGGGGGTCAGGCTGACCTTCCCCCCGGTACCCGGGGGGAAATACAAAGGGGGGCAATAGGATTTTCTGACTATCGATCTTTCCAACTCGTTATAATTTTTGTAACTGTGCTCATCTCGCCAGTAGGAGCTTAACATGTTAAGCCCCTACAAAGGTGTCTTCACCATGCCTAACAGATTGATATTGAACGAAGCCCCATGACAAGCGATTACGTCGTACATCAAGACTGCCGTCAATTCAAAGGTGACCACCCCTGCCAGCCCCACAAACGGGAAGGCGTGATCTGTGACGGCTGTCCCCATTACGACCCCGTGTCGTCCAGGATTCTGATCATCAAATTGGGCGCCAACGGCGACGTCATCCGCACCACGCCTTTGCTGGCTCCTCTCCGGCAGAAATATCCCAATTCCGAAATCACCTGGGTGACATGGACGCCTGAGGTGGTGCCCACGCGCAGCTTCCACCAGGATGCTCCTGACATCATTTTGCCCTGGAAATGGGAAACCGTCGTCACGGTGCTGCATTCCAAGTTCGATGTCGTGATCAACCTGGACAAGGATCCCGACGCTTGTTCCGTGGCTGAAGCTCTGGACGCTCCCAAGAAATTCGGATTCGGCTGGGAGTATAATCGACCAAGACCCTTGAACGAGTTAGCCCGGCACAAATTCCTGACCGGCATCGACGACAGCTTAAGTCGTGCAAATCGAAAGACTTATCCCCAGGAAATCATCGAAATGTGCGGATTGGGATATCAAAAGCAACGATATCTGTTGGATCCGCATTTGGAGGAACCGGTTCCGGAAGGGCTGCCGTCGATCCGCCCCTTGGTCGGGCTGAATACCGGATGCTCGCCCCGTTGGTCGTCGCGGATGTGGCCCGAGCAACACTGGGTGCGACTGGCAACGCTTTTGAAGGAATCCGGCTACGGTGTAGTATTGCTGGGCGGGAAAGACGAAGACCAGAAAAACCGCCGAATCGCCGTCGCATCCGAGACGATCTATATCGGCGTATTCCCGCTTCCGAGATTCGTCCGGCTGGTCGGCGAAATCGACCTCATGGTCACCAGCGTCACCATGGCGATGCACATCGCAATCGGACTGGGCAAGAAAATAGTCCTTCTGAATAACATTTTCAACCGGCACGAGTTCGAGCTATATGGTCAAGGCGTGATTGTGGAACCCGAAATCGAGTGCGATTGCTATTATAAGCCCGTCTGCAAAAATAATTGCATCAGCACAATACTGCCGACCCAGATAATGGAACAATGTCGTCGGCTTTTGACGCAATAATCACCGCAGAAAATGACCATCGGGAGAATCAAAAATCTGGTGCTGCAATGCACCCCGTCGTTCCTTGCAGGATTGAACTATATCGCCATGGTGGCGAAACTGTCGGCTTGGTGTCGGAAAAATCCTTGCCAGACCTATAACGACCGATTCTCGATGTATGAATCTCTGGTCAAGCCGACGGACCGGATCGACTACCTGGAATTCGGCGTCGGGAATGCCGAATCCCTGAAGTGGTGGCTGAATTACAACAGGCACGGCGATTCGAGATTTCGAGGGTACGACATCTTCACCGGATTGCCGGAAAAATGGATGCGGCTGCCGAAAAGCGCCTTCGCACAATCGCTCCCCGAAATCGCAGACCCAAGGTGCGAAATCATCGTAGGCATGTTCCAACAGACCATGCTGCAGCGCCCGCAATTCCATGGCGGCAAGATCCTGATCCACCTGGACGCGGATCTGTATTCCTCGACATTGTATGTTCTGACCACCGTCAAGCCGCCTGCCGGATCGATTCTGATCTTCGACGAATTCTCTGCGCCCATGCACGAATTCAAGGCATTTTCAGAATACGTCGAATCGCACTATGTCAACTACCGACTGCTGGGAAGGACTGCGAATTATACCCAGGTCGCGACGGAAATCCTCGCGTAGGGGCGAACTGCCCACTTCTGGCGGGTAGTCCTGCCCTTTCTTCGTGCTGTCAAACGACTCGTTTGACAGCATGTGTAACTCGTGCGCGCTTAATTCGGTCGATTGCCATTCATGACCACGAGTAATCCACCACTGAGACGCATAGCCCTGGTGGGACCTGCGTACCCTTTTCGCGGGGGTATCGCCCAATATCTGGCGATCTTGTATCAGAAGTTGCGAGAGCGCGGTCACGAAATCCTGTTCGTGTCGTTCCGCAAGCAATTCCCCAAGCTGCTATTTCCCGGCACCACGCAATTGGAGTCGTCTGAGGTGCGTATCCCCGTCGTCACCGTCCGGCTTTTCACGCCCTGGAACATTTGGTCTTGGTGGCGATCCGCCCGAGCGATTCGGGAATTTCAACCTGATCTAGTGATCTTCAAATGGTGGATGCCGTTTTTTGGACCTGGATTCGGGACGCTGTCCCGCTGGGCAAAGCGGGGCAGTCCCACGAAGATTATGTATATCGTGGACAACGCCATCCCCCACGAGCATCGGATCGGCGATAAGTCCTTTACCCGCTGGGCATTCGGACCGGTTGGCTACTTCATCGCTCAATCTCGGACGGTGTGGGACGACATGACGACCCTCCGACCGGATCTGGATGGCACCAGGATGCGGCTGATCCCGCACCCGATCTATGACTGTTATGACGCCGGTCGTTGGACGAAGGAGACGGCTCGAAACGAACTGGGCATTTCCGAGTCTAAGATATTGTTATTCTTTGGTTACATTCGTCGGTACAAGGGGCTTCGTCATTTAATTCAGGCATTACCCGAGATCGGAAATCGCTTTCGAGAAGACTATCGGCTGCTGGTTGTTGGCGAGTTCTACGAAGGGCGGGACGACATGTTGCAACTAATTAAGGAATTGGGACTTAACGACCGAATTCTGCTGGTGGATCGGTATGTGCCCAATGAGGAAGTCGAATTGTACTTTCGGGCGGCGGACGTGGCGATCCTGCCGTACGAAAGCGCCACCCAGAGCGGGATCGTCCAGGTCGCGTATGATTTTGATTTGCCTGTAATTACCACCAATGTCGGCGGACTGCCGGAGGTGGTGACGGACGGGGAAACCGGAATCATCGTGCCTCCTGCCAATTCGGCAGCATTGGCAGATGCCGTAACTCGATTTTTCCAGGACGGGTTGGCGAATCGCTTTAGAAACAATATCATAACTCAGAAGGTGCGGTATTCCTGGGATCCGATGATTCAGGCGATCGAGCAGGCGGCGGGACCAGGATGGCGTTCCGAAACCGCCGAATCGGGAGCGAAAAAATGACAAAAAAAGCGAAAAAAAGCAAAAGAACTTCGCCAGAAAGCGCTAAGAAAATCGCTAATTTTCCGCTAACTCCCTGGCAAAAAGAGGCGCTGGCAATTTTTTTGCTGTTTGCCGCGGTTTTTATCCTGTTCAACCAATTGATCCTCCAGGACAAGGTCTTTTCCCGGGGCGATGATACTGCTTCCGCCATGGCGATGGAGAGGTTCACTGAGGCTCACAAAGCTGAGTTAGGTCGTGTGCCATATTGGTGTCCGGTTATATTTGCAGGATTTCCGTCGTATTCCGCCGGCGGATACATGAGTTACAAGACTGCGCCCAATTTTAAATATGTCCGCTGGATCAACCCGATGTACTATGTCACTCAGGCGGTAGTTCTGCTGTATGGCAATAAGTGGGAAGGTTATGTCAGCATCCTGATCGCATTCATGTTCTTTGCCGGATTATTCACCTATTTGTTATTAAGGGAATTAAAGTTCTCGCGCTGGATCGCAGGGATTTTCGGGCTGATCATGGCATGGAATCCGTACTACATCTCATTAGTCACGGCTTCCCATGGCGGAAAACTACTGACATTAGTGTTCATTCCGTTACTATTACTACTAACACATCGAGTGATGGAACGGCGGAAACTGCTGGATATCGCATTGCTGGCGATGGCGATTGGATGGGAGATCGGATGGGGAGCTCATGCGCAGGTCATCTATTATGCTGCAATCACGATCTTCATCTATTTCGTGGTTCGCGTGGTGGTGGAGCGGAAAGACGGATTGAGGAAGGTGGCTGCCAATACCGGTTCTTTGCTGATCGCAGGAGTTGTTGGGCTGGCAATCGGGTCGTTGTGGACGATTCCTTTGTATTCCTATATCCCGTATTCGATCCGCGGCATGGGACCTGCGTTTGCCGAATCGAGCGTGACCGGATTGACGCTGGATTGGGCGACCGGCTGGTCGTTTCACCCGTTTGAGATTGTCACGTTCGCCATCCCATCATTCTTCGGATTGAGTTCGCCGTATTATTGGGGTTGGATGCCGTTCACATCCAGCTCGTTCTATATCGGAATTGTAGCGCTTGTATTTGCCATAATTGCATTGATTTACAGCCGGAATCGGATCGTCTGGTTCTGCGTGGCGCTCAGCGCAATTGCGTTTCTCATGTCTTTGGGCAAGCATTTTCTGCCATTCTATCAACTCCTGTTCAACCTGTTGCCCGGTTTCAACAAATTCCGAACGCCATCGTTGATTGTGCTGCTGATCCAGATCGCCATGATCATCATGGCGGCGTATGGAATTCAGGCGGTGATCAGCGGAAAGATGGGGGGCGGGAAATCCGGAATTCCGCTGCACCGGCGGTTCCTGATTATGGCGGCGGTCTGCGGGGGACTGTTGATCGTGTTTCTGGTGTTGAAAGGCATCCTGTACGGCGGATTGTCATCCTTCATGTTCGTCAAAGAAGGAGAGACTGCCCAATACAAGGTTCAGATGCTGGCACAGTTGCAGCACCTGCGTTTCAACATGTTCCACCGGGATTTGCTGGTCGCTCTACTGTTGACCGGTTTGGTGTTCTTGTTCATCAGCTTCCGCTTGAAAGGATCTCTTCCGAGCACGGGATTTCTGGCGTTGCTGGCGGTTCTGACCGTGGTCGATCTGTGGATCGTGTCTCATAAGTTTTTCACGCCGCATCCGCCATCGACGCTTGAGGAGCCGTTGAGGGAGACGGCGGCGATGTCTTTCGTCAAGAGGGATCCGACCCTGTTTCGGGTGTTGCCGCTGGGGGAATTGTTCCAGGATAACACCTGGATGGCAAATGGGATCGAGTCCGTCGGGGGTTATCAAGGCGCCAAAGTTCGGCGATTCCAGGATTTGCTGGACTATGTGTTGTATAAGGGACCTGATCCGCAATTTCCGTTGCACCACAAGTTGGTTAATCTGTTGAATGCTAAGTACCTCATAAGTAAGGGGAGATTGCCGGAAGGTCAATATCATGCCGTTTTTGCCGACAATGCCACCGGCGAGGTGGTCAGCGAGAATTCCCAGGCTTTGCGCCGGGCGTTTTTCGCGGACACGGTGTGGGTGAGGAATAGTCGCCAGGATGCGATCCATGCTTTGAATGATCCCAATTGGGACCCCGCCACTGTCGCAATCGTGGAACAGAGTATCCCGTGGGAGCCCGGACAGGGCGAACGCTCCGTCGAGATCACGTCCTATCGCGTAGAGGAGGTTGTTCTCAGAGCGAACGTGAGCCGTCCGTCCTTGCTGGTGCTTGCCGATACTAATTATCCAGGAAACTGGCATGCGGAAATCGACGGCAGGAGCACACCTATCTATATGACCGATTATTTGCTCCGATCCGTGATTGTTCCGCCTGGCGAGCACACTATTCGATATTATTTCCGCTCAAGGGCGATTTTGGCGGGGATCACACTATCCACCGTCGGGCAGATTCTGGCATTTGTGCTGCTAATCGCCGGGATTGGGTGGGAATGGAGGCGACGTCAACCGACCCAGATTTCGGGATAATCTATGCCGGTAGAATGGGATGCGTTGCGTCTGGAATATGATCCGTTCAAGGCGTGGATCGGGAAGTGGATTCGCAACAACCCGACGATCAGGCGTTCTTTCTATTGTCTTCTCGATCGGTTTTTCCTCAGGGAAAGATACGTGAAGCGGGAGCTCCGGCGAATCGCATCCGGGGACATCGTGATTCGGGATATCTGGGACGCCGGTTCCGGATATGGTCAATACAGCTGGTTTTGTGCCAGGCTGTTTCCCGGAGCAACGGTTCTCGGCACGGATGTCAAAGAGGAACAAGTCAGTGACTGCAACCGGTTTTGCAGGCAGATGAGGCTGGATCGGTGTCGATTCGAAGTCGGGGATCTGGAGAAGACATCCTTCGATGGCCGATTCGATCTAATTCTGTCAGTTGATGTAATGGAACATATCGTCGATGACGCCGCGGTGTTCCGAAATTTCCACCGTTCACTGCGTCCGGGTGGGCTGTGTGTGATCAACACACCAGCACGACCACAGGATTCGAAGGGGGACCGTACCCCGGAAGGGATGAGGAGTGTGGTCGCTGAGCATGTTCGAGAAGGCTACACTCCGGACGAGGTCCGCCGGAAGTTGCAACAGGCGGGTTTTGCGATAGCCAAGAATGTATTTTCTTATGGAGAATCCGGCGCCAAAGCTTGGCGCCTACTCCAGGGTTATCCCATGAGATGGCTGCATCGTAGCCGGTGGGTTCTACTGCTCTTGCCGTTCTACTATACGGTCGTGTACCCGATAGCTGCGTATTGGATGCGGCGTGACCTCGCGGCGGAAAATGCCCAGGGTGGCGGTATTCTGGTGGTGGCGGAAAAGCCGAAGTAGTATCGAAAGAAATCGATGACGGTTGTTATAATTTGTGCGGAAAGAGGATGACGAAACATCCGTATTACCGAGTGGGTCCCTTCAAGGGGATTCTGTTTTTGACGGCGATTCTGTTGGTGTTGTCGGTCTTGGTCTATACGCGGATCATGGTGGATTCGCTGCGGGATCATAGCCGGGCTATTTTGTCCAACAATGTGGAGCACTACCGGTTTCTTCTGTCCAGCGTGAGCGCGGAAATGGCTCTGGCGGAGATCAATCAGATCGATTATCCGGTGATCTTGACCGACCGAAATGGTGTTCCGAAGTTCTGGAAGAACGTGGGCATTGCACCTAACGACACTTCAACGGCAGCCAAGAGAAAGTTGGAAAAGCTCGTCCACAAGATGGATGTGTCCGGGAATCACCCGATTCCGATTGAGCTGGCTCCCAATCAGGTGGATTTTTTCCACTACGGCGACACTATCGTCATCAAGCAGCTTACTTGGCTTCCCATCGTGGAAATCGGCGCGGTGGCGATGTTTATTCTGATCGCCTATTTGGGATTTCAGAACATCAAACGTAATGAGGAGAGGTCGGTTTGGATTGGGCTGGCGAAGGAGACGGCTCATCAATTGGGCACCCCCTTGACCAGTCTGATGGGATGGCTGGAGGTGCTGGGCGATCCAAATCTGGATCACCAGGTTTTGGAAAATGCTCATCCCGAGATGAGGCGCGACGTGGCAAGGCTGGAGCAAATTGCGGCGCGGTTTTCGCAGATCGGCTCGGAAATTGTGTTGAATGAAGAATCGGTGACGGATGTGATCAAGGAGACGGTGGATTATTTCCGACAACGCCTCCCCAGCGATTCCAAGCATATCGAGATTATCGAGAATTACGAGGTGCAGCCGAGGCTGCCATTGAATCGCATTCTCTTTTCGTGGGTGATGGAGAATCTGCTGAAGAATTCGGTGGATGCGATCGGTGACCAGCGTGGAGTCATTACCATCACCTGCCAGGAAAAGTCGGGCAAAGTGATCCTGGAAGTCAAAGACAACGGGAAGGGGATCGATCCCAAGGATCGCAAGTACGTGTTCCGACCGGGATTTAGCACGAAGAAACGTGGGTGGGGGTTGGGATTGTCCCTGGCGAAACGGATCATCGAGGAATATCACCGAGGCAAGCTGATATTGCGCTTCTCGCGTCCGGGAGCGGGCACGACCATGCGCATCCAATTGTCCAAAGCAACGTGATGTTTGAGTGAATGACGAAGGAATTATATCACCGGATTGGTTCGATAATACTCGCCGGCGCGATACTCGTGCTAATGGTAGCGGGAACCGAATTCTTTTTGCCGATGCCGGCAGGAACAGATCGGACTCCTCAGACGATGAGGATTCAGCCAGGGGCATCGTTTTCCCGAGTCTGCGATGAGCTCCAGGAGAGAGGATTGGTGCGGGATCGGAGGGCGCTGATCATGCTGGCAAGGATCACAGGATTGGAGCGGCATTTTCCCGCCGGCGAAATCACGTTGAAGCCCGGAATGTCGGTGTGGCAGCTTGTCTGGGCGCTCAGGCGGTCCGGTGCCTCCACAGTGGACGTCACATTACCTGAAGGACTTTCGGCACGCCAGATTGCTGCGATACTGCAGGCGAAGGGCGTGGTAGATTCGGCGGCATTTGTAAGAGCAGAGTCCAATACGGAGCTGCTCCGGAAACTGCAGATCAATGCCCCCGATCTCGAGGGGTTCCTGTTTCCGGATACGTACAACCTCTATCACCAGATGGATGCCGACGCTGTAGTGGAGAAGATGGTGGCTCGGTTCTCCAGAATTTGGAACGACTCTATGACCACGCGTGCCAACGAATTGGGATGGTCGGTTCGCCAAGTGCTAACTTTGGCGTCCATAATCCAGGGTGAGGTGATTGTGCCGTCCGAGGCGCGGACGGTGTCTTCGGTGTATCATAATCGGTTGAAAGCCGGTATGTTGCTGCAGGCGGACCCGACGATCCAATACATCATAGCGGACGGTCCCCGCCGGCTGCTCCGAGACGACCTCGAGATCGATTCGCCGTATAACACATACCAGCATAGGGGATTGCCGCCGGGACCGATCAGTAACCCGGGACTTGCCGCCATCCTGGCTACTCTGTATCCGGCGGATACTGATTACTTGTACTTCGTGGCGAAAGGCGACGGTTCGCATGCGTTCAATGCCACGGAAGCAGGGCACTGGCGCGACAAGTGGAAATTCCAGAAGGTGCGGCGGGAAGTGGCGCGAAATAATGAGAATTGACGATACGATGTGACTGAGAGACGGAAAACGTGGTTGACCTATCGGAATTGAATGATGCCCAGCGGGAGGCGGTAGAGACTCTCCAGGGACCGGTGCTGATCTTGGCAGGCGCTGGATCAGGAAAGACCAGGGTGCTGATCAGCAGGATTGCAGTGTTGATCGACCGAGGAATTATACGACCTTATCAACTTCTGGCGCTGACATTCACCAATAAGGCGGCTAAGGAGCTTCGGGAACGACTGCACGCCATGATCGGTCCTGTTGCGGAACAGGTGCGCGCCGGGACGTTCCATTCCACGTTTGCCCGGTTGCTTCGAAGAGATATTGCTGCATTGGGCTACCGAGATAATTTTGCGATATACGATACAGACGATTCGGAACGGGTGATCAAGAGAATTCTGGAAGATCGGAAAGCGCCCGAGGAGCGGTTTTCGCCGGGGCGAATTCATAGTCTGATCAGCCGGGCGAAGAATTCGGCGGAAGCTCCGGAAGGTTTCCTTCGTGCCATGCCGGGACCGGTGGCAAAGGTGGCGGCGGACATCTGCTCGGAATACCAGAAGCGGTTGAAGTCCAATAACGCACTGGATTTCGATGACTTGCTGCTGGCACCGAAGCAGTTGTTCGACCAATTCCCGAAATTGTTGGAAACATATCGAGATCAGTTTCCGTATATCCTGGTGGATGAGTATCAGGATACCAACCGCGCGCAGTACGAGTTGATCAAGGCGCTGGCGGCAAGAGATCAGAATATCTGCGTGGTGGGTGATGACGATCAGTCCATCTATGGCTGGCGGGGTGCGGATTTGCGGAACATCCTGGAATTCGAAAAGGATTTTCCGAATGCCAAAGTAGTCCGCCTGGAGCAGAATTATCGATCCACGCCGCAGATTCTGGATCTGGCGTGGAATGTGATTCGCCGGAACGTTGACCGCAAAGAGAAGAAGCTGTGGACTAAGAAAGATGATGGCGATAATGCCACGGTGATCAGCGCCATGGATGAGAATGAGGAAGCGTGGCGGATTGTCGAGGAAATCGATCGGCTGGCGATTCACGAACGCCGTCCCTACGGGCATTTTGCGGTGTTGTACCGGATCAACGCGCAGTCGCGGGCGCTTGAAGATACCTTGCGGCGACGTGGGATTCCTTACGAGCTGGTAGGGGGTGTCCGGTTCTACGAGCGTCGGGAGATCAAGGATGTACTGGCGTATTTGAGAATTCTGGATAATCCGGATGATGCAGTCAGCTTGCTCAGGATCATCAACGTGCCGAAACGAGGAATCGGCGAGAGCACCGTCAAGCAGTTATCGGACTATGCAGCCGCATCGGGCATGTCGCTGCGGGAGGCGTTGAAAAAGGTCGATGATATCCAGGCGTTGAAGAAAGCCGCCAAAAGCAGATTGGCAGCGTTCAATGCTCTGCTGACTGGCTTGGAAGAGGAAGCCGCTGCTGCAAAGCCTTCCGTAATCACCAGGCAGGTCATCGAAAAGACCGGAATCAGAGCGGCTTGGGAAGACGAGGGCTCAGAAGAGGCACATACCCGCATTGACAATATCCTGGAATTCCGATTCGCATTAGAGGAGATGGAGGAAAATAATCCGGAATTGACCCTCCGCGACTTCCTGCAGGAAGTCACGTTGATGACCGAAGTGGACGAGTGGCAGGAAGACAAGGGGCATGTGACGTTGATGACGCTGCACAGCGCTAAGGGGTTGGAATTTCCGGTGGTGTTCGTGTCCGGATTGGAGGATGGGTTGCTGCCGTTAGCGGGACGCGAGGATCGATCGTCGGATGTGGAGGAGGAGCGGCGGTTGTTCTATGTCGGGATGACCAGAGCACAGGACAAGCTGTATTTGAGCTTCGCTAATCGGCGGAGACTGTTTGGGGAAGGGGGTGTCCAAGCGCCCTCTCCGTTCTTATCGGATATTCCGACCGAATTGATCGATGGCGATACCTTGCCTCGGCATTCCGACATCTCCATTTCGCTTGGCGAGCATGCGAGGAGTCGATCTGCGTCCAGTGGTCTGGGGCGCAGGAAACCTGCAGGGGATTCGGATCACCACTACCGAGTCGGGGATCGGATTCGTCATCGGGATTTTGGGGATGGGACGGTGATATCAAAGAGCGGGGGCGCCGATGATTTGAAGATCCGAGTGCTTTTCCGCAATGCGGGGACAAAGACGTTGCTGGTTCGCGTGGCGCCGATTAAAAAGTTGAAAAGTTAGAAAGTTGGAAAGTTGACCCCCTTCAATAGAAGAGGGGCAGAAGAGGGTAGCACGGGCTTCCAGCCCGTGAGTGATTGTTTTGGAGTGCGCAGGCTTGCCTGCGCCTTGACAGCGGGAAGCTTGCTTCCCGCATTAAGCTGTAGGTCGGGTTCAGTGCGAACCCGACAAATAAGAATGTAGGTCAGGATCCCTGTGATCCTGACATCAAGGATATGTATTAGCACCCGAATTTTAGTTGTTGATTATTGAACTTAGCCCATAGTATCGCATACTCTTTGCCCTGAAAGGGCAGAATAGAGTAGCCCAGGGCAACGCCCTGGGTAGAGGGCAGCCCCACAATTTTAAAGCCCTGAAAGGGGGGAAGGGGAACGTGGCACGGGCTGGAAGTTCGTGGATAACCATGGGCAGCAAGCCATAGGCTTATAAAGATGTGCAGGGGACGGCAAACATGGGCAGGATGCCCATGACACATAACAAAGGATGGGTATGAACTTCCGCAGAAACATCGTCCTGGTGACGGTCGTCGCCCTGTTAATTTCGTCTGCAATGCAGGGAATTGGCGCCCCGAAGAAACCGCCGGCGAACGAGCCTCAGGAGCGCAGTCGGGATTTCTATCTGGCATACCGGATGTACCAAGACAAGCTGTATGATCTGGCAGCGACGGAATTGTTGGAATTCGCCCGCAATAATCCCGGGCATGTCAACAGCGGCGAGGCTTTGTACCTGGCAGGGGAATCGTATTTCAACATCGGTGAGTACGATCAGGCACGTGGGGCATACCTGGCGTGCGCCATCGAGTACCCGCTTGACAGCAGGGTCATACTTGCGTTGACTCGGGTTGCAGACTGCTGGGAAGGGCTGAAGAAGCCTTATGAGGCGGGCGATGCTTATTATCGGGTGTACATGCAGGCGCCCGGCAGCGATCAGGCTGCCAGCGTGCTGCTCAAAGCCGGCAAGTCGTATTTTGGGGCGGATTCGTTACTCCAGGCTCGGGATATGTTCGAGACATTTCTGGATCGGTTTTCCGGTCTCCCGGGTGCGGTTGAAGCCTCGATGACATTGGCAGAAATCTCAGATAGGTTGGGTTCTCCGGAGGGTGCAGAAGACTTGTTCTCCCGGGCGTTGGGGGATGCAAGCGCGGATTCCGTCAGAGAGCAAGTGTTGTGGCGATGGTTTCAGACGGTGCATGAGGACGGAGATTTCGTGTCAGCTTTGAAGGTGGGGGATCGGTTGGTCGCGAAGTTTCCTAAGTCGGCGCATATTCCGGCAATGCAACGTTCTCTTGGAGAGATGGCGCTTCTGGCGGATGATGCGTCCGAGGCGGAAAAGCGGCTGACGGAGGCATTGAAGGCGAAGGAATCACTCCCCGAGGTCAAGTGGCTGAGAGCGGTCGCTCGGTACGAAAGAGGCAATTGGGACGGCGTGCTGGAGGACGTCCAGAACGATACGTCAGTTGCCGGGAAATTGATGATGGCGATGGCGTTGAAGGAAAAGAATCAATTCGACCAGGCGCGCCGCACTTTCGTGGATTGCTTGAGGCGGGATTGGGGCGGACCCTACGGTTTGAAGGCGCTGGAGCAACTGTATGCTGCCAATGTGGTGTTGACCGGTGAGGAAATCAAGCAGATTCCGGGATTGGGCGTCCTCTCTGATTCCATCGATATCAGTCTGTGGGCGAGATACTGGCTGGGAGTGATACCGGGCGACAGCATATTTCCTGACGAAAGCTTGGTGGAATCGTTGATTCGGAATCCTCACAACTCTTATGCCGATGATGTCCTGTACAGTCGCGGGCTGTGGAATCTCCGTCGTGGGGAGTGGGAGAGTGCTTATCAGGACTTTACTCTGCTGCCGGTGAAGTTCCCGTCCAGCGAGTGGGTGATGGACAGTTATCGGTTGGAGCAGTCGCTGAAGTCAGTAGCGGTTCTGGATCCCGACCGGTTTGACGCGCTGGGGGATTTGTTAGCCCGGCAGGCTTTGAACAAGGCACAGGTGTCGTCCAATGATATCGCCTGGTGCTATTTCAGGTCATTCAAGGATTATGAGAAAGCCGGTCGGTGGTTCCAGCGGACGTTGGCAGGGAAGCAAAGCCCGCCCGATCAGGTTTCAGAGGCGACGTTGGGTGCGACGCTCAGCAAGCTGTACCAGCTCCGTTTGGACGGATGGTTGGTAAAGGCATCGAAGGACCAATCGTCAGATAGTCTGATTTCCGCGGCGTTCGCTCAGCTGGAAGATGCGAAGGCGCTTGCGGATTTTCGCCCGTTGGTCGAACAGGCGGTCTTGATGTTTCAGGAGGAATTCCAGCAGAAGACCTTGCCGATCAATCCGATTATCAAATGGCTGACTGTTCCTGGGGACAGCACCTATTCCAGCACCCTGGACCCATCATTCCGACCGCTTCTGATACAATATCATCTTGGTCTGATGACGTCTGATCAGAAAGACCAGCATCGTCAGGCGGCGGCGACACTACTGAAAGACGAGATGGGTTCGGGTTCCGAGCCGTTTGCGAAACGGTGGGCGATGTGGGAGACCGCGAATCTGACCGCGGCGGATACAACCACCAACATCGCTGCAAATCAACTCAAGGATCTGGCGAAGAATTCGGGACCTTTCCAGGTGGAGGCGGTTTTGGAATTAGTGGATCGGCTAACGACTCCCGAGGAGCGAATCCCGTATCTGGTGGCGGCTCGGGAAAACGCGCCGTATCATCGGGATTATCGGAAAGCGTCTATAGCCTTGGGGAATCAGTATTTCCAGGCGAAAAGGTACGACGACGCATTGAGAACTTTCGCCGATATCGATTCGGCGGAGACCTTGACGTCCGATCCGTTTGTCAGATTCACGTTATCTACGGATGACCTGGAATACAAGCTGGGTTCTGCGTATCGGGCATTAGGGCGTCATGACGAAGCCATGGTGCATTTTCGGCGGTATCTGCAATGGCATCAGACTGGACCTGCTGCAGAAGCGGCGTTGTATGCCCTGGGCAGAACAGAGGAAGATCGCGGATTCCCGACGAAGGCATTGGACTACTATCGGCATCTGCACGAATTTTCCCAGGGGTCGGACAATGATCGATTGGGGATGATTCGCACCGGCGACATCCTGTGGGAAATGGAAGATTATGATGGAGCGGCGAAAGCATATCAGGACTTGAAGACTCAATTTCCGAAATCGGAAGATGCCATCGATTGGGAACAACGACGTATCATGTGTTTGTATCGGTCAGGGAATACGGCGGCTGGCGATGCGGCAACCGTGCAGTTTGAGAAGGAATTCAAGAAGCAACCGAGTTTTGGCGACCTTAATGCCGAATTGGACCTGGAATCGGGAAAGGCGCTGGCGAAGGCGAATCGGGCGAAGGACGCCGAAAAGGTCTTCGACGGACTGGCGAAAAAGTACAGCGGGAAGTCAATGGGAGCGGCTGCCAGTTTTGAATTGGGCAAGCTCAGATTGAAATGGGACAAGCCCGATGCTGGATTGGCGATCCTAACCAAGATTCCCACGCAGTACCCGAAAGACCCGATTTTGCCGGACGTGTATGTGGCATTAGGCGTGTTCTACTATCAGAATCAGCAGATGGAAAACGCCCTGGGGGCGTTTCAGAGCGCGTTGGCGGCGGTGCAGGGCGAGCCTAAGATATTGAAGGACGTCTTGAATAACCTGGTCGTGGTGTATCGGGACCTGGGTTTGTGGGAAGCGGCGTTATCGGCGCTCGAAAGGTCGATTGCAGTGTATCCCGATGATGACACGGTAACGAGGCGGTTGGAACAGGGGCAGTTTTTGATTCATATCGGGGAGACGGATCGGGCGGTCGAGGTATTGAAGAAGCAACTTAACCGGGCACAGGGCGATGATTTGCAGGCGGTGCAGTTCTACATCGGGGAGGCGTATTTTCAGAAAGGAATGTACGCCAAAGCAGCCGGGGAATACATGAAGGTGGTGTATGCGGAGGTGGAATCGAAGCTGGATTGGGTGGTGACGGCGATTTACCAGGCGGGGCAGTGCTACGAGCGAATGGGCAAGCCTGACGCGGCGATTGCCATGTATCGGGACATCATCAAGCGCCAGGGTCGGGAGTCCCCTTACAGCCGCGGCGCACAGGCGAGGATCGATGAGATTCAGAAACGGGAGACGTTACTAAAGAAAACTCCATAGCAGGCACAAGCCATCATGAGTAGGATTAGAAAATGAAGGTATGTTTGGTAGCAGATCTTCACTTATTTTCAACTGAAATAGGTGGGAATTGGTCTGAAGATAGCTTTGACATATTCAAAGATAGGATTTTGCCAGGAATAAGCGAAGAGCAGCCGGAACTTGTGATATTTCTTGGTGATACGCTGGACCCACTTTCCGGGCGAAGCGTTCCAACTTGGCCTAGAGGAGACAGATTGAGCGAAAGATTTGTCGAGGCTTTGGTCGATAACGAAATCAAAAACGCTTATATCCTGCGTGGTAATCATGACTATATAGAGCCCTTAAGAAACATATCGAAAATGGGAGGACCTACCTTAGTAGACAACGACTGGCTCATTATAGGAGAGACCGGCTTCTATTTCTTTTCTTCACGATACCCCAATCACCAGAAAGCAATAGATGATATAGGATCAATTCCGGATGTGAACATCAAGAATAAAATACTGTTGATGCATGAAAATGTAAGTATGAGGAACGCTCAAAACTTACCCTCCCCGATAATGAAAGAAATCTGTAAAAGGTTTGACATGATTTTCAATGGTCATGAGCATTCCTATCGTAAACCTTATCGCAATGTTTGGTGTCTACAATCTTCTCTTCCATGGCACCCGTGGTATGGTAATAGTGACTTGGAAATTATTTGGAGTGACGAAAATCCAAATGTGAAGGATAACGAGACGAAATTCGGATATTGGATTGCGGATATGGTTGGAAAAGACCCATGCTTTATGCCTGTTGACATAGGATTAAGAATAGTTACTGCTGAACTGCGTTTTCAAGATGCTGCCGCTCATAAGGTCAGAGAAAACCTCTTAAAGCTTTATAAGGTGATTTCGAGTGACCTTAATTTACTCCCTGAGAAAACAATCGTCAGAATCCATTTGATAGGGACATTGAAAGAGGGAGATGAGCGAATAGACGTAGGTTTTTCTGATATCGAGAGAATGTACTATTCGCATTTCTACGAGGGAAATACCAGAAGTATCATAAGATTAGAGGATCTGAGAGGAGGTGGAGCTTACTTGAATCAAGAAGATCTGAAATATGTGTCTGTAGAGGACGCATTGAAACAGTTGGAATCGGAAGTACCAAAGATAAGGGCTTTTTATGGGGAAGTGTTCGACCTCATAGAAAAAAAGACCTTTGATGGGGACACTCTTATAGAGAGGATCAAGAATTCCAAGACCCTGGAGGACACAGATGGTTCTTAGATCATTAAAATCCAAAAACTTGATGGGCTGCAGCTATGAAATCGACTTTGACCCGAAGTACACTGTCATAATCGGCGATAATAGACAAGGAAAGACGTTGGTTGCTAGACTCATCATGTTAGCTCTGTACGGCATTGGACGCGAGAGGGATCTACATGACAGTTGGAAGCTAAGGCAAGAGGAGTTGCTTGGCACCTCTGATGCAGGTGTAGTGGAATTGACGATCGCGCGAGGTCAGAATGAGTATAGAATAGAAAGGGAGTTTCGTGGGAAATCAATGAGGGCTAGAATCTATGAAAAAAAATCGGGTTCTTGGGTGCTCGTTAGCGAAAAAGATAGCGATATAAAAGCTTTCATGGAGGACGAGATTGGCATAACCCCAAGCCTAATGAACGTAGTGATGTCGAATGAACAGAGCTTGATCGGCGCGTTGTCTTACGATGAAAAGTTGCAGTCCAGTGTTTGGCAAGGCTGGAAATGGAAAGCCGAGTTTATTAGAGACAATATCAAAAAGGCAAGAGACAAGTGCGCCAAGGAAGTAACAAGCATAGAGAAAGGTATTGAGGCATTACGGGAAACCATTGGTTCGATTCAGCATAGGTGGATTGAAAAACACATATTTGAGAGTGATGAAATCACCGGACATATAGATAATGACACCTTGGAAAAAAAGCTGTCTTTGATAACGAAGGAGATTAATAGAGTTGCAGCAAAAATTGAACACTATTCGACGTTCCATGAAGTGATGATCAAATCTGTTGATCTGGAAAGCGTTACCACCGTTGACAAGATAATAGGAATTTGTAATCAAGAGCAAAAATTCCTAGATGAAAAAGATGATATCAGAAATCTTATGCAGAAAAGTAAGGACTATAAGAGCATATTAGAGACGGTCATGAAACAAGGTGGAGAAAAAGGCATAGAAAATCAGATTAGGAGCATGGAGGATGAAAGGAGAAAGCTTGAAGTTGCCAAAAAGCTAACGGAGAGAGTGGAGAAACCTATTAAAGTTGAATGTAGAGTTTATCCTCCTGAAAACGATAAGAAGCTAGTAGTGGAAATTCCCGACAACATTGCCGATCAATTCGAATATCAGCAAATCCAAGATGGTGGAATTGCAGTACCATACAATGAGGAGAGGGAAAAAGAGATCATAACGAATAAAGGAGTATTGGAAGAATTGGTTAAAGAGTTTCACGCTGAAAAACAAGATGTTAAAGAATCTCATGAAAATGTGAGGGATCAAATAGGAAGAAGTATAAAAACATTGAACGAAGAGGAAAAGAAACTCGGAGAACAAAAGACAGTTTTTGAAGAAAACAAATCACGCTACCTCCAGACCTTGAAAGAAGTCAATGAGAACGAAAAGATGCTAAAAAAGCTGGATTTGGCTAAAAGCATTTTCGACCGTTTTCATAATGCGCTAAGTGAGGAAGAAAGCTTAAGGAAGATAAGAAAGGAAACGGTTGCATTTATTAATCGAATCTACGAAAAGGTATTTGAATGGGACATTCTTGCTGAATTGGAGAATGAAGAGAGGATTGTCATAAAAGATGCACGCGGTAACTTGAGAAGTCACCCTTCGGGTTCTGAAACTCATGTAATGGGTTTGGCTTGGAGATGGATGGTAGCAAGAGGTTTTGACCTTCCTATTGTCTTGGATGAATTGGATTCATTGCTTGATAGCAAAAATTTCGAGAGAACAAGAAGACTGATTGAAGAGGAAATGGATAGACAGACAGTGATTTTGACGTTAAAGGAGGGATTAAGAGATCTTCAGGGCAAGATTTATAGAGTTGCCAGACATGACAACACATCTACCCTTGTGTGTATTTCGCAGTGAGGGCATAATTTCATTGCAGAACTTGAATGAGTCAGGATCACAGGGATCCTGACCTACTCCTGGATCCCTGCCTGCGCAGGGATGACAATGCCTGACCCCGTTTGATCCGCCATAGGCGGATAAATTCCCCTTACCGGTGTAGGGGGGAAGAGGACTGTCAGGTGAGGAATCGTGATTCGTTGACACTTGACAGCACCCAAAATTGTAATCACGCGGTAGCAAGCTGCCGCACTCCATAGCGGAAACAGAATTTTCAGGATTGGGTCGTCAGACGAGAAAGGAACGTGCATTGAAAACGAGCGACTTTGACCGGGCGACTAAGTTCCTTCGAGTTGCATTGCTTGCGGGGGGAATCCTGTTCGTGGCACTGTATGTGGGGGTGGCTCTGTTGCGGATCAGATATCCATTTGAGCTGGAATGGCTTGAGGGCGGTATGGTGGATCATGTCCGGCGAATCTTGTCGGGACAGAAGCTATACGTCAGCCCCACCATGGAATTCACGCCGTTCATGTACACGCCGCTGTATTTATATTTGTCGGCGGCGGTTTCTGAGATTATTGGGATAGGGTTTCTGCCACTGCGATTAGTGTCGTTTGCCGCGTCACTGGGTTGTTTCGCCGTCATTTTCGGTTTCGTCAAACGCGAAACCGGCAATGTGTATTCGGCAATCCTGGCAGCAGGGATGTTTGCGGCGACGTATCGGATCGGCGGCGCCTGGTTTGACATCGCCCGCGATGACACGCTGTTCGTTTTCTTGGCACTGCTGGCGATCTATCTCATCAGGTTTTACGATTCCTGGTCGTCTTATGTGCTTGCCGGGATACTCATTTCGCTGTCGTTCTTGACCAAGCAGGCTGCGTTGACCGTTGCAGCGCCAATGGCTCTGTACTGCGTCATCGCCAATTGGCGCCGGGCGATTTTTTTCATAGGGACAGCAGTGGTCTTTATCGTGGGCAGCACGATACTGCTGGATCGCATTCATGACGGATGGTACAGTTTCTATGTGTTCGATCTCCCTGCAGAACATTACCTTCTGAAGGCACGATATATCTTTTTCTGGGTCGATGATCTGCTGGCGCCCCTGCCGGTGGCATGTGTGGTCTCGGTGGTATATCTATTGAGTCTATTTTCCAGCGCGAGCAGGAAGAAGGCGGCATTTTATACGTTGATGGCGGTGGGCATGATCGGGACCGCATGGTTGGGGAGATTGCATTCCGGCGGGTACGTCAACGCATTGATACCGGGTTTCGCCTTCATCTCAATCCTTTTCGGATTGGGATTTCACGGTCTGACGGATTATTTTCAGGGGAAGGCATCGGCTTCCAACGGGGGAGTTGCGGTGGCTGCGACATTTCTCTATCTGGTCTGCGCCGCGCAGCTTGGCGGGTTGTTGTACAATCCCAAGGAGCAGATTCCGACCCGGCGCGACCTGGATGCCGGCTGGAGCTTCGTCAAAATGATGAAGGGGATCGATGGGGAGATCTACTTGCCGGGACATGGTTTCCTGCCCACGTACGCCGGCAAGAGATCTTACGCGCACGCTGCGGCAGTAGCCGATGTTTTGAGGAGCAAGGAATGCCCGGAAAAGAAGCAATTGCTTGGAGAAATCAAAGACGCAGTTCGGCAGCGGAAATTCAAAGCGATTATTCTGGACAAGGATGAGTATATTGTTCCAATCGCAGATTACTACACGATGGTCGGGCGTGTATTTAGCGATTATTGGGTATTCTGGACTGTCACCGGCGCGGAGAGCCGACCGGAATTCCTTTTCGTGCCCAAGGAGGATAGTACTCGCAGAGAGTAGCATAGGACGATGACACCTATTTAGTGGGTGGGATCGTCGACCGCGACGTACTTCCAATATCGCTGTATTGCCATGTCAACAGGAGATGCCCAAGCTTGAACACCTCCTCATATCACCGATACACTAAGCTGCTTCGGTTCGGATTGCTGGCACTTGGAATCTTGTTCGTGGTTGTCTATGTCGTGGTTGCTTTGTTGCGGATAGGATATCCTTTTGAATTGGAATGGATCGAGGGAAGCGGGGTGGATCATGTGCAGAGGATTCTCGATGGGACGCATCTGTACGTCAGACCCTCGATTGAATTCACGCCATTTTTGTACACACCGCTCTATTTCTATGTGTCGGCAGCGGTCGCCAAGCTCATTGGGATAGGTTTTGTGCCGCTTCGGTTGGTGTCCTTTGCCGCATCGCTGGGCAGTCTTGCGATTATCCATAATATGGTGAAACGGGAGACTGGTAGTCTGTATGCGGCGTGGCTGGCGGGGGGCACGTTCGCCGCGACCTTTCGGATCGGCGGCGCCTGGTTTGACATTGCAAGACCCGATATGCTGTTCGTGTTCTTCGCTCTGCTGGCGATATATACCATCAGGTTCTATGACGTGTGGTGGGCGTATGTCCTCGCCGGGATTTTCATCTCCCTGTCATTTTTGACCAAGCAGACGGCATTGATCATTGCCGTGCCCATTGCTCTCTATTGTGTCATCATCAACTGGCGTCGTGCGGTTTTGTTCATTGGGACGACTGCGATTATTATCGGAGGAAGCACATGGCTTCTGGATCGCATTCACAATGGCTGGTACCGTTTCTATGTCTTCGAGGTTCCGTCCGAGCACTACATTTTGAAGGCGCGCTATATCTTTTTCTGGATCAATGATCTCTTGCACCCGCTGCCGGTAGTCTGTGTGGTCGCCATCATGTATCTATTGCTGAGGATCTTCGGTCTCGCACGGCGAGAAGGGATTTTCTATCTGTTGATGGCAATGGGCATGATAGGAGCGGCATGGTCGGGCAGGCTGCATTCCGGAGGATACCTTAACACGTTGCTGCCGGCTTACGCCTTCATATCCATTCTATTCGGTGTGGCTTTCTATCACGTGGTGGGTTATTTTCAGGGACAGCCTCCCGGCGGTCAGGACGAAGCGTCCGCGCTGAGCGTGTTTCTGCTCTATTTCGTGTGTACCGTGCAGATGGCGGGTCTCCTATACAATCCGGCGAGGCAGATTCCAACCAGAGCCGATAGGGAGGCAGGTTGGCAACTGGTCAACATGATGAAGGGGATCGACGGGGAGGTCTATTTGCCCGCTCATGGGTTTCTGCCGACGTATGCCGGGAAAAAGCCCTACGCTCATGTGACCGCAGTCCATGACCTGTTGCGCGGCAAAGACATGGAGCTGAAGGCGATGATGATCGAAGAACTCAAGGAGGCGATACACCAAAAGCGGTTCAAGGCGATCTTCATCGATAAGGACGAGTTCATTGTGGAACTGTCGAAAGATTACCGATTGGTAGGGCGGGTGTTCAGCGATTATCAAGCATTCTGGCCTGTGACAGGGCTGGAGATCAGACCGGAATTTCTGTTTGTGCCGAAAGAGGACGCCACCACGCAGGAGTAGGAGAACTGGAGAAGCCGATTTGATTGCCATATCTGCGGATCGTCTAAGAAGGTTCCTGCGTTATGTTTTAATAGCTCTTGGAATCTTGTTCGTTCTTTTGTATATTATGCTTGCGCTGATCCGTATCCGGTATCCATTCGAACTGGAGTGGATCGAAGGAGCGCTGGTAGATCACGTCAGATGGCTGCTAACCGGACACAAGTTGTATGTGCCGCCGTCGCTGGATTTCGTGCCGTATTTTTACACTCCGCTGTATTTTTACCTCGGGGCGGCGCTATCGACCATGACCGGAGTCGGCTTCGTTCCGTTACGACTGATATCTTTCCTGTCGTCGCTGGGATGTTTTGCCATCATATTCCTGTTCGTGAAGCGGGAAACCGCCAGTGCCTTTGCGGGTTTCCTGGCGATGTCGTTCTTTGCAGCGACCTATCAGATCGGTGGCGCCTGGTTTGATCTGGCTCGGATTGACATGCTGTTTCTGTTGTTTTTGCTATGGTCGATCTACCTAATCCGGTTTTATGAGACCTGGCTTGGGTACCTGCTTGCCGGCGTCATGATCTCGTTGTCATTTCTGACCAAGCAGAACGCGCTGCTGATGGCGGTTCCGATCGCGCTGTACTGCGTGATAGTGCGTCCCCGGCTTGCGATCTTCTTTCTGGGATCCGCCGCACTGCTGATTGGAGGCAGTTCGCTCGTGCTCAACAGGATTCACGACGGCTGGTTCAATTATTACGTGTTCAAATTAGCTCCGCATCATTACATGCTGCGGCACCGGATCGTCTTTTATTGGATTGAGGACCTGCTGGCTCCGTTGCCGGTCGCCGGCGCCGCCGCAATATTCTATGTTTATCGCCGGTTGGCGGATTCGTTCAGAAAGGAAGGATTGTTCTATCTGTTGACGTCCGTCGGAATACTGGGCGGAACCTGGATCACCAGGCTGCATACCGGCGCCTTTGTCAACGTGTTGATTCCCGCGTACGGCATGATCGCCATTTTGTTCGGGCTGGGGGTTCATCGGATCCTTGTGTATATCAAGGAGGGGATCGCGTCAGGTCAGACTCAAATTGTGGCAAATTTGATGTCGGTCGTATATTTCATCTGCCTTGTCCAATTTGCGGCGCTGTTGTACGATCCGACTCATCAGGTTCCCAAGAAGGCTGACCTGGAAGCCGGGAGGGAGTTCATACAGACGATTTCGCTGATCGACGGGGATATTTGGGTACCGGGTCATGGATTCTATCCGGCGCTGGCGGGCAAGAAGACCTTTGCGCACGCCGGATCTATAGAGGATATTCTGCGCGCCGACCCTGGACCGGTTGCTCAGCGGTTGCGCAGTGAGATCGAAGATGCGTTTCGCGAACATAAGTTCTCGACGCTGGTTATGGACAAAGGCGACTATAAGTTCTTCGTGAGCTTCGATCAGTATTACAAATTTCAGCGTCACATCTTCAAGTCTCCCGACGTGTTCAATACTCTGACGGGGCAGGCGGCGCAACCGGATTTCATTTACGTTCCCAGGACTACAGAAGGGGCAAATTGAACGCACTATATGCAATATGATGAAGTGATGAGGCGAGTGCTCGCCGACCGGGTGGCGATGGCGTTAGAAGAAGACTTGGGCGGCATCGGTGACGTGACCACTGACGCAATCCTGTCTCGGGAGTGGTGTCAGGTGTCCTCACCTGACACTGCGGGTAACGGAATCATCAGAAGCAAGGCGGAAGGGGTTTTGTGTGGGATCGATGCAGCCCGGGAGGTATTTTCGCAACTCGATCAAGACGTGGAGTTTCCGGTTAGTCTGGCGGACGGCAGTGAGATTGATTTTGGCACGGTGGTCCTGGAAGTCACGGGGAAATACTCGGCGCTGCTTAGAGGGGAACGGACGGCATTGAATTTCCTGGCGCGGCTCAGCGGGGTAGCGACACTGACCCGTAAGGCGGTCCGAGCAGTGGAGGGGACCGGAGTAGATATTCTGGATACCAGGAAGACCACGCCAGGATTTCGGCTGCTGGAAAAGTATGCGGTGCGTGTTGGGGGAGGCAAGAACCACCGGTGGGGTCTGTTCGATCAATATTTGATCAAAGAGAACCACATCGAAGCTGCTGGGGGAATCACGCTGGCGGTTACCTCTGCCAGACGCCATCTGCAGAATTCCAGGGACCGAATTTCTTGGATCCCCGAATCAGCCCACGCGTCAGCGCTGGGTCGACCGGTGGTTATTGAGGTGGAGGTCCGCAATTTGGCGGAAGTGAAGGAAGCATTGGACTGCGGGGCAGATTGCATATTGCTCGACAACATGACGGACGACCAAATCCGGGAAGCCGTCGAATTGATTGGGGGAAGAGCCCGGATTGAGATTAGCGGCGGGGTGACGATCGAGCGATTACCGCAATTGGCGAAGCTGGGCGTAGATGCGATTTCCATGGGGATGCTGACCCATTCCGCGACGGCTCACGATTTTTCGATGTTGCTGCGGTGATTTCCTGGCGTGCAGTAGCCGCTGAGGGGCTTACGCCTTGCTACCCCCGCGGTGATTTTAGCGCTGTCATGCGTCCCCGCTTGACAGCCATGTCTGTTTACAGCGGTGTCAGGCGTCCTCGCCTGGCACTGACAAGACTCGGAGTGGCTATGAAGAAAAAACTGCTGTTCGCTGACGACGAACCGAATCTGCGTATCTTGTACAAGACCGAGTTCGAATCGGAGGGATACGAGGTGGATACGGCGGTGGATGCTGCCGAAGTGTTGGAGAAGGTGGAAAAGAACACCTACGATTTGATTGTCCTGGACATCATGATGCCGGGCATGAACGGCATCGAAGCCATGGAGAAGATTCTCAGTAAGGACAAGAAGCAGTTGGTGATTTTGAACACGGCGTACACGGTGTACAAGGACAATTTCATGACCTGGGCGGCGGATGCATACATCATCAAGTCGTCGGATCTGACTGAGCTCAGCGAAAAAGTCAAAGAGCTGCTTGGTGGGAATTGACCAATGGATCCGACCCTTACAATCATCATGGCAGGGGGGCGAGGCGAGAGGTTGTATCCGTTGACGAGGGATCGCGCCAAGCCCGCGGTTCGGTTTGGAGGGATCTACCGGATCATCGATTTCACCCTTTCCAATTGCTTGAATTCAGGGATACGGCAGATTTACTTATTGACACAATATAATTCTGTGTCCCTGGAACGACACCTGAAGTTGGGTTGGAATTTTTTCAATCGGGAATTGGGCGAATTCATAGAATCCATCCCTCCGCAATACCGAACCGAGGATCGTTGGTATGCCGGGACTGCGGACAGCATTTTTCAGAACATCAATTTGCTGGAGCAGATGAGACCCAAGCGGGTGTTGGTCCTGTCCGGTGACCATATTTACAAGATGGATTATCAGGATTTGATTGCTTTTCACCTCGAGACCAAGGCTGAAGTCACGGTGGGCGCGGCTGAGATTCCCAGACATCAGGCGTCTCAAATGGGGGTGATGGATGCGGATTCCAAGTACCGCGTCAGGCGTTTTTTGGAAAAACCGTCCGACCCGCCCCCGATGCCGGGGAATAGCAAGGTATCATTGGTTTCGATGGGTGTGTACATTTTCGAGACGGAAAAGCTGGTCAGAGAGTTGATCCTGGATTCGAAGACCAACAACGAACATGATTTCGGAAAGAATATTCTGCCGGACATGATTGCCCGAAAAGAGAAGGTGTACGCCTACCCTTTCAAAGACAAGAATCGGAAGAAGGCGAAATATTGGCGGGACATCGGCAGCCTGGATTCCTATTGGGAGACCAATATGGATCTGGTCAGTGTCAATCCGGAATTCAACCTGTATGATCAGGAGTGGCCCATCCATACCTACCAGGGGCAATATCCTCCGGCAAAGACGGTATTTGCCAACGAGAAAGAAGGCAGGGTGGGACAGCTCCTCGATTCTTTGGTGTCGGGGGGATGCGTAGTGAGTGGGGGACGAGTGGAACGGTCAATATTGGCTCCTCGAGTGCGTGTCAATTCCTATGCAAAGGTCGAGGAGAGTATCATGATGGAGGATGTGAATATCGGGCGTTACGCCAAGGTTCGGCGCGCCATAATCGATAAGGGTGTTGCTATTCCTGCGAGGTTTGAGATCGGATATCATCCTGAGGAGGATGCGAAGCGGTTTTCGATCACCCCGGGAGGCATCACCGTGGTCCCCAGCGGAATACTTCTGGAGAATCCCCAGAAATAGAGGGGCGTCAAGCATTCCCGCGTGACGATTGAGAATGTCGATGTTGAATGTAGCCTTTTTGTGGCATTTTCATCAGCCCAGTTATTGGGATCCGATCCGAAAGATCGAATCCATGCCCTGGGTACGGATGCATGGCATCAAGGGCTATACCGACATGGCAGCCGCGCTGGAGAAGCACCCGAAAACCAAGGCAAATATCAATATCGTGCCCTCCTTGCTGGCGCGCTGGGCGGATCTTGCCGCTCACGGTTTCTCGGATGAGTATTTCCGGATAGCGTCGGTTCCCGCCACTGCATTGAAGTCAGAGGAGAAGGAATTCCTGCTGGCGCATTTTTTCCAGGCGAATTGGGATACCATGATCAACCCTTATCCACGGTATCATCAACTTCTTGTCAAGCGCGGGCATCGGGTCACTCCGGAGAGGCTCTCCAGAGCTGCAGACTCGTTTTCAGTGGCGGAACTTCGCGATCTGCAGGTGTGGTTCGACTTGAGCTGGTTCGGGTACGCTGCGGTCGAGCAATTCAAGGAGATCAGCGAGTTCAGGAGTCGCGGTCGAGGATTTTCCGAGAAGGACAAGAAGGTCATTGGGGAAATCCAGCGGCAATTGATTACGGATTTGGTGCCGCGGTATCGTCGGCTGTGGGAACGAGACCAGATTGAAATCGTTACAAGTCCATATTACCATCCGATTCTGCCTTTGGTGATTGACACTCAGTGCGCCCGACAGGGATTGCCGAACGAACCGCTGCCGGTGGGGCGTTTTCAGGCGCCGGAGGATGGCAGAGCGCAATTGGAACGAGCCATCGATGAAGTCGAGAGACTGCTGGGCAGGAAGCCGGTGGGACTGTGGCCCTCGGAAGGCAGCGTTTCGTTGAAAGCCTTGCAATTGGCGACGGAAAGCGGCTTTCAATGGGCAGCGACCGATGAGGCAATTCTGTTTCAGACGTTGGAGAAGCCTCGCAGCGCGGAACGTCTGTACCAGGCGTATCGGTTGGAGGTCAATCCGCCGCTGTCTTTGATCTTCAGAGATCATGGATTGTCGGACGCGATTGGATTTCGGTATTCGCGGATTCCGGCGAAGCAGGCGGCGGACGATTTTCTGGGGCACCTGCGCGACATCGAGAAAGACGTCGGTTCGAAGGCTGACGGGGCATTGGTTTCAATCATACTGGATGGTGAGAATCCGTGGGAGTATTTCCTGGATGGCGGGAAGCAGTTTCTGGATGAGTTGTATTCCGGGTTGGAGTCCAGTAAGAAGTTGCAGACGGTGCGAGTCAGTGATTATTTGGAGCGCTATCATCCCAAGGAGAGTCTAACCTCCTTATTCCCGGGGTCGTGGATCAACGCGAATTTCCGCGTATGGATCGGCGACAAAGAGAAGAATAGGGCGTGGGATTTGCTGGCGCAAGCACGGAAGGCGTTGGTCGAAGCGGAAGGTCAGACAATTCAGCGCTCGCCGGATGACGTTCAGTCGGATCGAAGCCAAGCCTGGGAAGCGCTGTATCGTGCCGAGGGAAGCGATTGGTTCTGGTGGTACGGGGATCTGTACAACTCCGACAATGATGCGGAATTCGACAGGTTGTTTCGCAACAACATCCGGGAAATCTATCAGAGGTTGCAGCGGGAGGTGCCGGCTGCGGTGGATCGACCCATCGCCAGAATGCCCGGTGCGGAATGCCGAATTCAGCCGGCATTCACGATGACTCCGGTGCTCGACGGCAAGGTGACTTCTTATTACGAATGGATTGGAGCCTGCAAATTCGACATCAGTCGAGCCGGCGGCACGATGAGTCTTCCCGATGCCAGGATTCAGCGCATTTTCTATGGCTTCGACATCAACCATCTCTTTTTGCGGGTCGATTTCCAGAAGGGGAAAGCTTCCGATTTCGACCTGATTCAGTTTCTCTTCGACGGTACGCCCAATACGCGTCTCTCGATTCCCAAGCATCCGGAGGGGCATGGGATACTTTCTGTGCGGGAATCCGGAAAGGTTTGGAAGGACAAAGGTCCATGTGGAGAAGCAGCCTGGGCGGAAATTCTTGAGGTCAAGCTTCCGTTTGAATGCCTGGGTGTGACCCCGGGACAGGAGATGGGTCTATTTCTTCTGGTTTTGCGCCAGGAGACTGTGTTGGAACGATGGCCGCTGGACGGGGTGATTCAATTCGTCGTCCCGGGTCCTGAGGCGGTCGCCGTCAACTGGTACGTGTAATAATCGCTGCGGGGGTGCGCATAATCGATAGGATGGATAATGAGTCAAAAAGAATCGCCGTTTGGAGCCTTCACCTTCGTATTTCATTCGCACCTGCCGTATGTGCTTTCGCACGGTCGATGGCCGCACGGAACCGATTGGTTGTCGGAAGCGGCGGCGGAGTCTTATATTCCCTTGCTGGATGTGTTCTACCAGCTTGTTTCGGAAGGGATTTCTCCCAAGGTGACAATGGGGTTGACGCCGGTTTTGTGCGAGCAGCTTGCCGATGACAAGTTTCGGGTCGAATTCCTCGAATATGTGCATCAGAAGGAAGAGACTGCGGAACTGAATCGTCAGGAATACCAGCGGGAGAAGAATCCCGGCTTGGAACAGTTGGCGGATCAATGGGTCACCTATTATTCGTCGGTCCGGGAGCGGTTTGAACAAGCCTATCAATCCGATTTGATCGGGGCGTTCCGGAAGCTGCAGGATGACGGGCACATCGAAGTCATCACCTGTGCAGCGACTCACGGATATTTGCCGCTGCTTTCGGAAGATGCGTGCATCCGGGCTCAGATCCGGGTGGGAGTGGAGTCGTATCGGAAGCATTTCGGTCGGGATCCTCGAGGGATGTGGCTGCCGGAATGCGCATATCGTCCCGGCTATGATTGGATTTCGCCGTTCGACGACCACGGGATTGCGGTTCCCAGGAAGGGGATCGAGGAATTCCTGTCAGAAGCCGGGTTGCGGTACACGATTATCGATTCCCACATGCTCCGCGGCGGGAAGGCGATTGGGGTTTACCTGGTGCGGTTTCAGGGGCTCCAGAAGCTATGGGAGCAGTATGAGAAGGAATTGGGGTCGGAGGTTCCGACTACGGAGCGATCTCCCTATGAGGTGCATTGGATCGGCAGTGGTTCTCCTCATCGCATGCCGGTGGCGGTATTCGCTCGGGATCCTGAAACCGGTTTACAGGTGTGGTCCGGGAAGCACGGTTATCCCGGAGATGGGAATTACCTTGATTTCCACAAGAAGAAATTTCCGGGAGGGCATCGATATTGGAAAGTGACCGGTTCTGAGGCGGATCTGGCGGATAAGCTGCCCTACGATATGGGCGCAGTTGAAGAGCGGATCCGCGAGAATGCCAGACATTTCCTCGATGTGGTCAAGGGAATCCTGAAGGAGAATTCCCGAGATCACACCGATCCTATGTCCATCGTGTGTTCACCGTATGATACGGAGTTGTTCGGTCATTGGTGGTTTGAGGGACCGCGTTGGGTGTATTACGTGTTGAAATGGATGCATGCGGATCCGGAGATGGAAGTGCGCACGGGGTCGGAACACTTGAAAACGGTACACGCGGCGCCGGTGGTGTCGCTTCCTGAAGGCTCGTGGGGCGAAGGCGGTTTCCATTACATTTGGTTGAACGACGGCAACCGATGGACGTGGTCTTATGTATACGAGGCGGAGAAGCAGATGGTGCGTGCAGTGGAACGTTACGTACATCGGACCGATTCCAGCATCCAGCGGTTGCTCCGCCAGATGGGTCGTGAGTTGCTGCTGCTTGAGAGTTCCGATTGGCAGTTCCTGATTAGCACCCAGGCAGCGGCTGACTATGCCGGAACCCGGCTGTTGGGTCATTCCCATGCCTTTCAGAGGCTCCACGGCTATCTGGAGCGCCTTGCGGAAGGAGATGCCTTGTCCGACCAGGAATGGATGTATGTTGAAGACATCGAATCCCAGGATCGAGTGTTCCCGAAGATCGATCTCAGGTGGTGGACATCGAATGGCAAGTCTGGCGGCAGCGCTGAATGAGCATGACGCGGTGTCAGGTGAGGACACCTGACACCACAGTAATGAGTCTGGCGAGGTGAGGACACCTGACACCACAGTAATGAGTCTGGCGAGGTGAGGGCACCTGACACCACAGTGAATGAGGAGTCGGTACCAGGCGGGGATGCCCCTGACACGAATCATCTTTCCCCCTATGCCAGTAGGGGGAAGCAGGAAGGGGGTCAAGCCTCTCATGGGCAATTTGCCCGTGACTATTCATGGGCTGGAAGCCCATGCCACGAACCTGGATTCCCGCTTTCGCGGGAATGACACGTCACGATGCTGCCAGGCGACTTAAGCGATTAGGTCGTGTCCTCATCCGGTAGTCCACGGATGTGCTGTCAGGTGTCCCCACCTGACAGCATATGACAATGGAAGTTGTGTTGATGTGACGCATTGAGGAGGTTTCATGTCAGAGCTTCGACATGATCCGATACAGAGGAGATGGGTGATCATTGCCACGGAACGAGGACGTCGCCCCTCGGATTTCATCGTCGAGCCGGAATCGACCGAGACGCAATTCTGTCCCTTCTGCGAGGGGAATGAGGATAAGACGCCGCCGGAAATCGTTGCGATCCGGGACAATCAGTCGGCACGCAATAGCAGAGGATGGTCGATCCGGGTGGTTCCCAACAAGTTCCCGGCGTTGACTATCGAAGGGGATTTGAATCGCGAGGGTCTGGGCATCTACGACCAGATGAACGGCATCGGCGCTCATGAGGTTGTCATTGAAGGTCCGCGCCACGAGATCGATCTTGCCGAACAACCGCTGGACAAATTCGTCAAGATACTCAGCGTGTATCAGGGTCGTCTTCAGGATTTGATGCGTGACGAGCGATTGCGGTATATACTGATATTCAAGAACCATGGCTCGGTTGCGGGGGCTTCCCTGTCTCACCCGCACACCCAGATTATCGCGACTCCAATCACGCCACGGACGGTTTCGTTGGAGCTGGATTCAGCCAAGGAGCACTACGACCGGAAGGAGCGCTGCCTTTTCTGCGACATTATCTCACAGGAAACGAAGGACGGAATTCGAGTGGTGACTAATAACGACAAGTTCGTGTGCTTCACTCCGTTTGCGTCTCGGTTCCCGTTCGAGATTTTCTTGGCTCCCATCAAGCATTGTCACGATTTTGCGGAGGAACCGCCGGACAAACTGGTACATTTGGCGTCGAGTCTCAAGGATATCTTGCTGCGTTTGAAGCGGAGTCTTAACAATCCGCCTTATAATTTTGTGATTCATACGTCACCTAATATGCGAGCCCGAGGTCGTCGTCTGACACACTGGCAGACCTTGCCCATGGACTATCACTGGCACATCGAGATCATCCCGCGTCTGACCCGGATGGCTGGATTTGAGTGGGGTACGGGATTTTATATCAATCCCACTCCGCCGGAAGATGCTGCCAAGTACCTGCGGGAAATCATGGACAAGGCAAGCGATCGGGAATTGACTCGCCAGGCGGCGGTCTAAGTAGGGGTTTAACATGTTAAGCCCCTACGGAATGGAAAGGTGCTTCGGCATATTCTGTAAGTGAATAAGATGTCAGGAGAGGGCATTGGAAAAAGTGAGAGAATTTACGGATCGGAATTTCGTTGAGGAAGTTCTGAGCAACAATCAATTGGTATTGGTGGATTTCGGCGGGGAGTGGTGCGTTGCATGTCGGAAGATCGCGCCGATTCTTCGGGAGATCGCCACGGAATATGATGGGGTATTGCACGTGGGCGAGGTTGATGTGGACAAATGCCCGAAGCTGGCGATGCAATATGGGGTCCGAAGCGTCCCCAGCCTGTTGATTTTCAACAAAGGAAAGGTAGTGGATCAGGTGATTGGAGCCGTGACCAAGCAGGCGTTAGTGGGTGTCTTGCAGGCAGCTCTTACACCGTGATCACCAGAGGGAATCAATGGTCAGAATCTCGTCGGGACTGACGTTTGCGGCATGTGTGCTGGTTGTCGTGGGCATGTGTTTGGCGCAAGATTCCGGGCAGCCGGTTATTCAGGAATCCACGCTCCGCATGTATCTGGAATATTTGGTGTCACCAGACCTTATGGGACGCAAGGCTCTGGAACCGGAAAGCAGGACCGCGGCGCACTATATCGGCGAAAAGCTGCTTCAATCCGGACTCGAACCGGGAGTGAGCCGCAGCAAGCTTTATCAATGGGTGCCGGTGGAGACTTTCGAGTTCTATAATGACCAGACCGTATTGGTTGATTCAGTCCTCGGGAATGTGCTCCATGGCGAGAAGGATTTTTGGATGTTCCCGAGGAAGAGGATTGCATCGGTATCGGGAGGCATGTGTCTGTGCGGATATGGGATCCAGGCTCCGGAAGCCGGCTACGACGATTACCGGAATGTCCAGGTGTCCGGCAAGTTCGTGCTCGCGTTTATGGGGGAGCCCGAGACGAAAGACACCACCAGTTTCTTCGGCAAAGGCAAATCGACTCGGTACGCGATGATTCCTGTCAAAGCAGGCATTGCTGAACGACTGGGCGCGGTGGGACTGATTTTGACCGCATCCCCCGACCGACAGGATGACCGTTGGCAGCAGGCTTTGGAGCAGAAGCGCGAAGACTGGCAACCGGACATCGTGCAATTGGTAGGCGACAGCGAATTTCCGGTGCTGTTTCTGGATCCTGGGGATGCGTCGGCGATTGTCAATCGCTATGCGAAACTGGATCTGCAGCAATACCGGGACCAATTGAACGAGGATTTGAAAGGCGCACCCATCGAGATGCTAGATTCGGGATTTCGATTGAATGATGCGTTCTCCAACGTTGCACGAGATAGTTTGATCAACGTTATCGCAGTGCTGGAAGGGATCTCAAAGAGCAAAGGAGAGGCGATCATCGTTGCCGCCCATTACGATCATCTCGGTGCCAAAGATGGTCGGATCTACTACGGCGCTGACGATAACGCATCCGGCGTATCCGCTTTATTGACGCTGGCTAAGGCGTTGGGCAAGAAGCAGTCACGGCTGGATCGGACGATCATCTTCATCTCATTCGGGGGGGAAGAAGAAGGTCTGCTCGGATCGAGGTACTATGTGGATCACCCGGTGTTTCCGTTGGATAAGACGGTGGCGATGCTGAATATGGATTGCATTGGAAGAGAGGGTTCGGACAGTTACCGCAATTTGGGCAGAGCGCCGGAAACGGAGAAGGAACGCAATCTGTTATTTACATTCTATTCCGCCGACTATCCTGACTTGAAAGAGTTAGTGCTGCGGATGCCCAACCCTGGTAATCTCTGGCTGCGACCCGATCCCTTGACCGGAAGTTTCGATTTTGGCGATCATGCGCCGTTTCTGCATCGCGGAGTTCCGGTGATGTTTTTCTTTTCGGGATATACCGCCGATTATCACACGCCGGAAGATACGGTCGACAAGATTGTGTTCCCTAAGTTGGCAAAAATCACGACCTTAGTCAATGATATGATCACGGTGCTCGCCTCTGACTCCACGCAAATCAAGCGGGCGGAGGGCGAGTTGCCGGCTTCTTCCTCACCAATGCATTGATGTTCAGGAGCTAAGGCAGGAGGCAAGGTCATGCGCTGGAAACCAATTCTCCTAACATGCACGATGCTGATCGCAGCGACCGTCGCACTCGCTCAGACGGAGGTTTCGGGGAATGTGTCCGGAGATTGGGTCGTGGGGGGGAGTCCATATATTGTGGTCGGAAACTGCACGGTACCGCTGGGGGAGACCTTAACTATTCATCATGGCGTGCGGGTATTGTTCGACGGGGACTTCTACATCCGTTCCTATGGTACGCTGATCGCTCAGGGAACGCCAACGGATTCCGTCATTTTTTCGTCGAATGCTTCTTCACCGGGTGCAGGCGATTGGAGATACGTGCGGATCAGCAATTCAGGCGCATCTGCCAGCCGGTTTGAATACTGCCGCTTCCAGTTCGGTCAGAACGCAGTCTATGTGGAAACCAGCGATGTCGACATCGTGCATTGCGTAGTCCGAGATTGTTCCGATTCGGGGATCAGAATTTCGGGAAGTACGGCGCTGGTGGATCATTGCACGGTATCAGATGCCGCGAGAGGCATCTTCGCACAAATCGGGTCTCAGGTGACTATTCAGTACTGTGAAGTGACTGACAACAGCGGCGATGGGATCGAGGTCAACGGTTCGACTGCCACGTTGGACTGGAATATTGTGCAGCGAAACGGGAATCGGGGGATCTATTTGAATAGCGCCGGGGAAATGACGATTCGGAGGGATGTCGTCGCGGTCAATACTAATGCCGGAATCTATGCCGCCAACACTCTTGATGTGGAGGTGTGGAACTGTACAGTCTCGCAGAATCACCTCCACGGAATCTTCTTTTTCAATTCGCCGCTGACACTGGGGAATACCATCGTCGACCGCAACACGCAGAATGGGCTGTATGGTCAGAATTCCACGTATTCCTTTATGTACAACAATGTGTGGAATAATGGTTCGGACTATCTCGGGTGTGTTGCCGGACCGTGGGATATATCGGCAGATCCGATGTATGTGGATCCGGCGGGTGATTATCACTTATTGGAAGGGTCACCGTGTGTCGATGCCGGCTGGCCCGGATCGGCACACGATCCGGACGGCACTCGTGCGGATATCGGGGTGTATTACTTCGATCAGAACCACCCTCCGCAGATTTTGTCCTATGGACCAGTGGAACTTGACACGGTTTTTCTGAGCGATACGGTCACATTTTGGCTGTCAGCCTATGACCCCGATGGCGACAGCCTTCGATTCGAATGGTGGCATGAGGGAGCATTGATGGGGACGGATTCAACGCTTTCTATCCAATTCTCTAACCCCGGCGTTCAACAGATGATAGGCAAGGTCCTGGACGGATGGGGGGGAGGGGTGGACAGCATGTTTTGGACCTTCATGGTAGTTGATCAGGCGGTCATCGGGTCTCGGGACGGTAAGGTGCCCGAGGAAATCTGGCTGGGCAAGGCATACCCAAATCCTTTCAACGCGTCGGTCGTGATTCCGTTCTACTTATATCGTCCAGCCCGGGTCAAGATCGCGCTATATGATGTCCTGGGGCGGCAAGTGGCGGTGTTATTCGACCAGCAAGCATCCCAGGGGGAGCATAGTGTATATTGGGAAGCCAACGGTATTCCGTCCGGAATTTACTTCGCGGTGCTTCATAGTCCCGCGGAGAAGTTGGTGGGAAAGCTGGTCAGGCTGAATTAAGGGGAGCACGCGGGGGCAATTCTTCTTAGATTCCAGGTTCCAAATTCTAAGCACCGAATTCCAATTTCATTCAGCATTCACAATTCAAAATTCAACATTTTCTCAGCCGGGAACTAAATCTATTGGACGATGTTTGATAACTTGTAATTGGTAATGAAAGGAGTAATATATGCCGCCATTGCATCCGATACTGGTTCACTTCCCCATTGGGTTAGTGATTGTCGCGACGCTTTTGGAATTGATTGGCAGGGCAATCGACAAGCCGGCGCTGCATCGGGCAGCCTTAGTCAATCTGGTTGCGGGAACAATCATGGGGGTTCCGACCATTTTGGCAGGTTTGGCTGCTGCAGATGAGGTTTTCACCACAGATCCCGCGCACGAAATCGTGGAGGTGCACGAGACACTGGCGTTCATCACAGGCGGATTGCTGGTGCTGCTGTCGCTGTGGGCGATTCTGGGGTTCAAACGATGGGGTGATCGGGCTCCGGTGCTGTTCGTGATTATCATGGTACTTGCCATGATATCTATTGGGGCGACCGGATATTTCGGGGGCGAATTGGTCTATAAGCACGGCGTCGCGGTGGAAAAGACTGTGGCACAATTGGAATCACGCGCTTTGCTTTCCGCTGCCAATGGCTATCGGTGTCCCGTGCATCGCGATGTGACGTCCGCCAACCCGGGACTGTGCCCCAAATGTGGGATTCGAATGATTCCAATTCTGAATCTGCCCACCGCCAAGGATTTGAAGAAGCACCAGGAAGAAGCGCTGCACCACTAATGGGGGTTTGCGGTTTCCGTTGGATCGGCTATTGCGAACATCCGGCAGTCCGGTCATCTATTATCACGAGACACAGCTACAGCATGAGAATCATCAGAGGATTACTCTATGAATCAGAAGTACGCATATTTCTTCGGCGGGGATCATACAGAAGGTGATGCCGCCATGACATCGGTGCTGGGCGGGAAAGGCGCCAATTTGGCGGAAATGACCAAATTGCATATTCCTGTCCCCCCTGGATTTACGATTACGTGCCAGACATGTCTGATCTACCAGAAGCAAGGGACGTTGCCGCCGGATGTCATGGAGCAGGTGCGGGACAATATCAAGAAGGTCGAGAAGCTGATGGGGCAGACTTTTGGGGGCGAGGAGAACCCGCTTCTGTTTTCGGTGCGATCCGGAGCGCCCGTTTCCATGCCAGGTATGATGGATACGGTGTTGAATCTGGGATTGAACCAGGTCTCCATACAGGGAATGATCGCGCGCAGCGGCAATCCCCGATTTGTGTTTGACTCTTACCGCCGATTTATTCAGATGTTCGGCGACGTGGTCAAGGGTATTCCACATGATACGTTCGAGTCGTTGCTTAGCAACCTCAAGTTCGAAGTCGGCGCCCAAATGGACACGGATCTGACACAGGAGCCATTGGAAGAATTGATCCGTCGGTACAAGGAGGCTTATGTACGTGCCATTGGTGAAGAATTTCCCGAGGACCCATTCGAGCAACTGGAGCAATCGATCGAAGCGGTCTTTGGGTCGTGGAACAACCCTCGAGCGATCAAATATCGTGCCCTAAACCACATTTCTGATGACATAGGCACGGCTGTCAATGTGCAGACGATGGTATTCGGAAACTTGAATGCCAATTCGGGCACAGGGGTGGCGTTTACGCGGAATCCAGCTACTGGTGAGGACGTATTCTACGGCGAGTATTTGATGAATGCGCAAGGCGAGGACGTGGTGGCTGGCATCCGGACGCCGCAACCGATCAATTCAGTCAACAAGATCGACGGCAATCAGACGACGCTTGAGGAATTGATGCCGGGCGTGTACGAGCAGTTGGACCATATCCGGCAAGTTCTGGATAATCATTACCGGGACATGCAGGATCTGGAATTCACCATCCAGGACGGGAAGCTGTACATTCTTCAAACTCGTTCCGGGAAGCGCACGGCGCCTGCAGCCATCAAGATCGCGCTGGACTATCTGCGTAAGAAGATGATCGATGAGGAAGAGGCACTGATGCGCGTTGAGACTACCTTCATCGATCAGTTGCTTCACAAGCAATTGGATCCTGAGCAGAAATACCGGGTCGTGGCGACCGGACTTCCGGCGGGACCTGGAGCCGCTGTGGGTCAGGCGGTGTTCGATGCCGACAAGGCGGTCTTGTGGCACAAGAAAGGTATGAAAGTGATTTTAGTGCGCAACGAGACCACGCCGGAAGACATTGGTGGGATGAATGCCGCCGAAGGGATTCTGACTGCATTGGGGGGCATGACCAGCCATGCCGCTTTGGTCGCCCGAGGGATGGGCAAGACTTGCATCGTCGGATGCAATACTCTGAAAATTGATCTGTCGTCACGGACCGCAACATTAGGACGGGAAACCATCAAGGAGGGAGATTGTATCACTTTAGCGGTGGGGAAACGCGGGGAAGTGATTCTTGGCGAACTTCATTTGGTTGAGCCGGTGTTCAGCAGCGATTTCGAAGAGTTGCTGAGCATCGCGGACCAGCATCGCAGACTGGCGGTTCGCGCCAATGCGGACACAATCAGAGACAGCAAACAGGCGCGGAAATTCGGAGCGGAAGGCATCGGCTTGTGTCGGACGGAACATATGTTCTTCGAGGAGGATCGGATCAACGCCATGCGTGAGATGATTTTGGCTGAGACGGTCGAGGCTCGGAAACGGGCTCTGGAGAAGCTGCTTCCGTTGCAGCAGGGCGATTTTGACGGCATTTTCGAGGCGATGGACGGGCTGCCAGTAACGATTCGCTTGCTGGATCCGCCTTTACACGAGTTCTTGCCCCGCACTGAAGATGAGATGAAAGAGCTCGCGGAAATGTCCGGGATCAAGATTGAGGTATTACGGAAATCGGCGAATCGCATGCATGAGATGAATCCTATGCTGGGGCATCGGGGCTGCCGGCTGTTGATCACTTATCCCGAAATCTGCGAGATGCAGACTCGCGCGATCATCGGTGCTGCGATCGACGCGGCACAGCGGGGAGTGAAGGTGCATCCGGAGATTATGGTTCCGCTGGTCGGTCATGTCAATGAGATCCGCTTCGTCAAAGAGATTATCTGCCGAATCGCCGATGAGATGATCAAGGAATCCGGATTGAAGCTTTCCTATACAGTCGGAACGATGATTGAGGTTCCGCGCGCGGCGGTCACGGCCGACGAAATTGCTTCCGAGGCGCAATTCTTCAGCTTTGGGACTAACGACTTGACCCAGATGGGCTTCGGCTTCAGCCGGGATGACATCGGGACGTTTTTGCCGGAATACCGCGAACTGGATATCCTTCCCACCGACCCGTTCGAGAATCTGGATCAACGCGGGATCGGCAAATTGATGGAATGGGCGGTGCAGAAAGGCAGAGAAGCTCGACCTGAATTGAAGATCGGGGTGTGCGGTGAACATGGGGGCGATCCCAGTTCCATCGAATTCTGCCACAGGATCGGGTTGGATTATGTGAGCTGTTCGCCGTACCGGGTGCCGATTGCCAGACTGGCGGCGGCACAAGCGGCGATCAGGGCGGAGAAGGGTCTCAAACCTACTGCGTCGACTCTGTAGTATCTGAAAGAGTGTTATCTGATTGTTAGCGCAAAGAAAGGAAATCGAGCATGGCAGCTAAAATCAACCGGATAGCTGGTATCACAGTGGGTGGGTTTAAATCCATCTGCACGGAACAGCATATCGAGATTGAGCCATTGACGATTCTCGCTGGAGCTAATAGTTCCGGGAAATCCAGCATTATGCAACCCCTTTTACTGTTGAAACAGACGTTGGAAACTCCAAGTGACCCAGGTGCGCTGCTCTTGGATGGACCAAATGTTAAGTTCACCTTGTCAGACCAGTTGCTTGCGCGATTGCCAGGAAGAAAATGCAGTGACAGTTTCACCGTGGGTATAAATCTTCAAAATGATCAGTCTCTTACACTTGTGTTTCGTCCACAGCTTCGTAAAGGCTTTGAAGTCACTAAGATGATATATGAGGCAGATAGGGAGAGTTTTCAGATTGTGCCCAAGATGGCGCATGAAGACATCGAGAAAATTATTCCCGACCGGATTAGGTCTTATTACGACTTTTTTAAAAGACGAGAAAAGACGACTCTCCGCTGGGCGGTTTATCGAGACCATTGTTTTCTCTCATTTGAGCTCATCAAGAATAGGGAAGCTAGACAAATTGCATCTCGCAGATACACGACAATGTCGCCAGGAAGAGATTTTGTTTCTTATATAGAGGGAATTATTCATCTTCCTGGACTGCGTGGCAATCCCCAAAGAACCTACCCGATAAGAGCCGGTGGTCCAAATTTCCAAGGTACTTTTGAACCCTATGTAGCAAGCGTAATCAATCAGTGGCAGACTGAACATAGCGAAAAAATGGGGGACTTGGGGAAAACGCTTGAAGATATGGGACTTACATGGAAAGTTCAGTCAAAAGCGATTGATGATACTCAGGTGGAACTAAAAGTAGGCAGACTTATGCACAGTAAGCAAGGGGGGGCAAAAGACCTTGTTAGCATTGCAGATGTCGGATTTGGTGTCTCGCAATCACTTCCAGTAATTGTTGCACTACTTGCGGCGCAACCTGGACAGTTGGTTTACCTCGAACAACCAGAGATACATCTACACCCATTGGCGCAGCGCAGACTCGCAAATGTACTGCGTGATTCGATTGAACGTGGCGTGGTTGCAGTGGTAGAGACTCATAGTGCATTACTCATCAGAGAACTTCAGACCCTTGTGGCTACTGAACAGATATCAAGAGAGGATATTGCATTACATTGGTTTCAGCGCGGCGAAGACGGAAGTACCACTATTACGACGGCTAACTTGGATGATCAGGGCGCTTATGGTGACTGGCCGGAGGATTTTGACCGGACCGAACTGGAAGCGGAAAAGGCATACCTTGACGCGGTCGAATTTAGGGAGCGCCGCAAATGAAAGCTCCAGTATCACGTTCATTAGTAATTGACGCAAGCGTTGTTCGGTCAGCCGGTAGAACACAGCATCCGGTATCATCTGCCTGTCGTGAAGTCTTAGAAACGGTGCTTTATATCTGTCATCGGGCAGTGCTGACAGATATCATTGATGAAGAATGGAGAAGAGACATGAGCAAATATTCTAGGAAGTGGAGACGATTCATGGAGGGTCGCAAGAAACTGCGGCGAGATGTTGAACCCAACAATGTAAGGATTGATATGAAGAAATTATCGCATAGGGAATGCGAGGCAGTCAAGAGAGATCTTTTCCTAATTGAAGCTGCACTCTCCGCGGATGGGATAATCGTGACATGCGATGAGACATTTCGGCGAGCGATTGCTAAGATAGCACAAAGTTCAAATGAGCTTCAGTCCATTACTTGGAAAAACCCTGTGACTGATGGTAGCAAGTGGCTGGAGCGCCTATGATCTCGAATCGAGAACAATCCTTCATTAGCGATAGATATTTGTTATGATTAATAGAGGCACATCTCAATTATGAATGCTACTGTCCAAAAATCACGGATTGTCTATGCCGTTTCGGATGGGACCGGGAACACGTGCGAAACGGTAATCAAATCCGCATTGGCTCAGTTTGCGGAAGGGCTGGCGCAGATCGAAAAGGTCCCGCATATCCTAACGGAAGCTCAGGTCAAGGAGGTCCTGGAAGATGCAGCCAGCAAGAACGCCGTGGTGATTTATACGACTGTGTCGCCTGATGTCCGGCAGAAAATCCTGTCGTACGGGCAGAGTTTGGGGGTGCCGACTGTTGACATCCTGGGTCCCATTCTGTCCCGGTTGTCGGATTTGCTGGAGATTTCTCCCATGGCGATTCCTGGAATTTTCCGGGAGCTGGACGAGGAATACTTCCAGCGGATTGAGGCGATGGATTATACCGTCAAGCACGACGACGGCATGAGTTTGGACGATCTGGACAAGGCTGAAATCGTGTTGTTGGGCATCTCCCGAACCGCCAAGACTCCCACCAGCATCTATCTGGCATATCGCGGCTGGCAAGTGGCGAATATCCCGATCATCCTGGATATGGGAATTCCTGAGGGAGTGTATCAGTTGGATCAACGGAAGATAGTCGGTTTTACGATTTCACCGGAACGGCTGCGGGTCGTCCGGGTGGAACGTCTTAGAAAATTGGTGCATCATCAGGCGATTGATTATACGGATCTTGCCGCTATACAGCAGGAAGTGATTTATGCCAATCGGTTGATTTTGAAGAACCGGTGGCCTCTGATTGATGTGACGTTCAAGTCTATCGAGGAAACGGCGACGGAAGTGATGAGGATCGTCTATCGCGAGATGGGCGTTCGGAAGGGAAGATATGATTTTGGAACGGAGCCCCCGACGATGGAAGATTCCTCGAAGCCGCCTGCGAAACCGTAAGGATCGGACATATTGAATTTACATTTGTCAGAGCGCTGGATCAGGTTGGGGGTGGGGGCGGTACTGCTGGCATTGTACGTCTGGGGTCCCAAGACGCGGTGGGGATTGTTCGGGTTGTTTTTCATTGCTTCGGGGATCACGGGATTCTGTCCGGTATGGAAAATTCTGGGGATTTCCACCTTGAAAAAAGCTCCGGCGATCCGGAAGACCGCGCCACAGTCGAATGACGATAATACGCATCAGGAGGATGGGCTATGAAGGCGAACGTACAGTTTGTGAAGGACCTGAGCTTCGTGGGAAAAGCCAGCTCTGGGCACCTGGTTCCCATGGACGGCGCTGTAGAGGTCGGCGGCGCCAATCTCGCCAGCAGACCTATTGAATTGCTGCTTATCGGTCTGGGAGGCTGCACCGGTATGGACGTGGTGTCGATTATGAAGAAGAAGCGTGTGCCGTTTACCGACTTCTGGATGGAATTGGAAGCGCCACAGAATGAAGACCACCCGAAGGTCTTCACGAGTATTACTATCACGTACCATGTGGTGGGAAGAGGGATCAAAGAGGCGGATGTGGCGCGAGCCATCGAATTGTCGATTGAGAAATACTGTTCGGCGAATGCCATGTTACGGAAGGCGGTACCGATTGAGACAAAAATAGAGATTCATGAGAAGGGGCAAGAGAATTAAGAATTAGGAATTACGAATTAGGGATTACGAATAGGTGCTGTCACGTGAGGACACATGACAGCACACCAAATTCTACCTACCTTAGCCCCAAAGGGGCGGCACAGAGTAGCCTGGGGCAACGCCCCAGGTTTGAATGACCACGGTTCGCTTCCCCCCTACGTCAGTAGGGGGGAACAAAAAGGGGGTTCTTTATGCACGGTGTCCTCGCCTTGTAGCACAAATAACCAAGAAAACTCTTGACATCCGGAAATCATGGCTTTATATTAACAGATAGGAGAACCAGGGAAACAGAGTCATTTGTCAATATTGCTGACGGAGGGTACTATGAAAACAGCATTCGCGTGGGCAATAGCATTGTCACTCATCAGTTGTTGTTCAGCCCAGTTCATTTATGATGACTTTGAAGACGGCAATGCCGATGGTTGGGTGGTAACGGAAGGGGTTTGGGCAATCGAGAGTCCCGGCGTCTGGGGTAGCAACTACTGCTATGGTTCAAATAGTCTGACTTCCGAAACCTACCATCAGTACGCTTTGGGTCATAGGTTCGTACTTGAAGTGAAGTTCTGGATCAATAGTGAGCCGTACGGTAATTTCGACATTGAATTCGACTATCTGGATTCCAATAACTACTATATGGTGGATTTAGCTGACCCGGACAGTGATGATCCAAATGCACGGCTCTACAAGTATGTAAATGGTGTGGAGACTATTCTTGATGAAGCGCCGAATATCATTTCGGCTGGTGCTTGGGAAGGTATGTGGATCGAGCGCTCTTTTGAATACTGGGATCGAATAGATGTATACCTGCTCGCCCATCCAATTGAGCCCATTTTGTCTTCCACTGACAGTAGCCTAAATGCTGACACAGCAGTGCGGTTTCGATTCTACGGTGGGGGCAAGATCGACAACTTTGAATTTAGGCTGCCCGACACGGTCGCTGAGATTCCCTCCGTTGACTTGCCTGCTGAGTTCTATTTGCATACTGCATACCCCAATCCATTCAATCCTACCACAACCATACCCTTCGAGTTGAAGTATCCCGGGGAGATTTCGTTGATTGTCTATGATGTTCTGGGAAGGGAAGTATCTCGGTTGCATCAAGGGTGGTTGCAGGCGGGGAACTACACGACCACGTTCGATGGCAGCCGGGTGCCAAGTGGAGTGTATTTCGTGCGATTGAATGCGGGAGATTTCCGGCAAACGAGGAAGATGGTGTTGATGAAGTAAAGCATTGCACGGGCAAGATGCCCATGCCACGATAGCCCCTTTTGTTTCCCCCTAATGGCGTAGGGGGGAATGGCTGAAAATCCCCCTGTAGCAACCGGGGGATTTTCGTTTGGTGCCGGCTCCCAGAGTCGAACTGGGGACACACGGATTTTCAGTCCGTTGCTCTACCGACTGAGCTAAACCGGCACGTATGACATGGTGTTTTCACCGATGCCAAAGTTACTAAGAATTATCACTAAAGTCAAGGGAAAAATGCACGGGAGAGGATGTCAGGATCACAAGGATCCTGACCTACTCAAGGAAGGGCATAATCCCGACAAATCGGGATTAGCCCCTACGCGTCAAACCCCAACGGTCCGACCAGGTGGGATTAGCCCCTACGCGTGAACTGTAGAGCGGTTTCGTGCATTCCGCCCTTGTTCAAGCGGTCGATTTCCTTCATTCCGATGCAATCCCACACCGGACAGACATGCCGGCACAATAGGCAGCCCACGCAACGATCTTCATCCACTTCCGCTTTTCGGGTGATCTTGTCGAATTTAATCGCCTGGTTCGCTCCGTCCTGGCAGGTGATGTAGCATACTCCACACCCGACACATTTGTCGGTGTCCACCTCCGATATTACGTGCTTGGTTTGATGATGCTCCGACGGCTCGACCAGGTTTTGCAGTCCCAATCCGACCAACTGCGTTGCAGATCGAAATCCCCTGGATTCAAGGTAATCTTCCATGCCCTCGATCAGGGATTCCACGATGCGATAGCCGTAGCGCATGACGCCGGTGGTGACTTGGAGATTTGAGGCGCCCATGAGCAGGAACATGGCGGCGTCCCGCCAGGTTTCGATGCCACCGATGCCGGACACCGGCAGTGATAATTTCTTGCTCTTTGCCAATTCCGCTACGAAGCGCAAAGCAATTGGCTTCACCGCGGGACCGGAGTAGCCGCTGATGGAACCTCGTCCCTGAATCGACGGCATCGGGGAAAACGTGTCCAGGTCAACCTCGGTGATGGCTCGAAGGGTATTGATTGCGGAAATGGCATCGGCACCGCCTTGTTTGGCAGCCAGTGATGGGGGAATGATGTCGGTGATATTGGGGGTCATTTTCGCCATGACCGGAATTGACACTGCCTGTTTGACGACGCGGGTATAGCGCTCCAGCATGTCGTAAGATTGCCCGATCTTGTGTCCGGCGCCTTCCACCGCCATTTGAGGGCAAGAAAAGTTCAATTCCAGCATGTCAGCGCCTGCGGATTCGGCTTCCTGGGCAAGCTTCGTCCAGCCTTCGTCGGAGTAACCCATGATGCTGCAGATAAGGATCCGATCCGGATAATGCTTTTTCAACCAGCGGATGTCCTTTAGATTCTGGTTCAGCGGTCGTTCGCTGATCATCTCGATATTCTGCAAGCCGACGAATCGTCGGTCGCCATGGTGCAATGCGTTCAAGCGGGGTGTGGGGTCGATGATTTCGTACTCTCGTTCCAGATTCAGGGTTTTGAACACGCATCCGCCCCAACCTGCATCGAAGGCACGGGAGATCATCTCTGCCGTATTGGCGACCGGTGACGCTGATAGAAAGAACGGATTTTTGGCGTGCAGTCCGCAGAATTCGATGCCGAGGTTAGGGCGTGACCGCTGGATGAACGCGGCTCCGGATGTGATTGGAAAGGCTTTAGCGATGGCATCAGCAGCCTTCTTGCCGTCCTTGACGCATTCGGCGACGGTTTTTCGGGCGGCGGTCATGTCCCCGCCTGCAAAAATGCGGGGATTGGACGTCATCATAGTTTCGGAATCCACGTTCAGGTGTGCTCCATCGCCCTCCAGGTCTGCCAAGAACGACTTCAGTCCTTGCGACATTCCCGCGCCGATTGCGATGATCAGGGCAACCGCAGGCAATGAGAACTCCGTCCCCGGGATGTCTTCGGCATTCTGTGGCACGTACCAATTTGGCTTAATCCATCGGATTTCGCATCCGCGGATTCCCGTAATCTCGCCCTGCTGACCGATAATCTCGGTAATTCTGCTGCGAGGTCGGAAGTGGATGCCACGGCTGAAAGCCAGTTCTTTTTCTTCCACATCGGCGGGCAACTCGTCCATGCCTTCCAAGGACACGGTATAGACGCGATTCGCACCCAGGATTTGCGCCGTGACCGCGCAATCCATTGCCACTGATCCCCCTCCGACCACAACAACATGCCTTCCATCGACCAGGGCTTTGACATCAGGCTGCTGGTCGAGATTCTTGCTGCGGCTCAGGAACTCGTCCCACAGGATCACGCCGCGAAGGTGTTCCCCGGGAAGCCCTAACTCATAAGATTCGTCCTTGCCGGTGGCTAAGAAGATGGCGTCGTAACCGTTGCGGAGCAGCTCGTCCAGGTCATCCTTTTTCATGATGGCTTTTCCGCATTCGATTTGCACACCTAGATTCCGGACTAACTCGATTTCGTGGTTCAACAAGTCCGGAGACAGACGATGGTTGGGAATTCCGTAGCGCAGAAGCCCGCCAGGCTCAGGCATTTTTTCAAAGATAGTGACCTGGTATCCTCTGAGGGCAAGACTGGCGGCAGCCGCCAGACCTGATGGTCCGGAACCGATCACCGCGACCGACCGATTGCCTTTTGGTGGAGGTTCCAGTACGCGCATGTTTTCTTGCCGTTCGTAATCGGCGAGGAACGCTTGCAGTTCGTTGATGCGGATAGGTTCATCGATACCGGTACGAGAGCAGGCTTCCACGCACAGCCGATTAGTCGGGCAGATTTCAGCGCACGCGGCTGCCAGGATATTGTTTTGTCGCATCGTGCGAACCGCGCCTTTGATATTTCCCATCCGGAGCTTGAAGATGAAGTCCGCCGGCTCAGTGTCAGCGCCGCAGCCGACATTGCAGGGTGCGTCGTAGCATAACAAGCAGCGTCCGGCTTCCTGGATCGCAAGCTGCAGGCTGGAGACTTTTCGATGATAATTCATTGAGATTTCCTTCCCAACCCCTCTGTTGTCCCCCCTTCATATAGAAGAGGGGAGCGATATTAGGTCTCTCCCCACGGCTGGCGTTTCACAAACCGCCCGTGACCTTTGGTTCCCACGAACTCACTATTCCGGACAACCACGGTTCCGCGGCTGATGGTGGTTTCCGGAAATCCAGCCATCTCCATGCCTTGATAGGGCGACCAGTCACAATTAGTTGCCAATTCCCGCCAATCGACGGTCTTCTTTTTCTTAGGGTCGAGGATAATGATGTCTGCGTCGCTCCCCACTGCCAACGTGCCTTTACGGGGATACAATCCCATCAGCTTGGCAGGATTGGTGCTGATCAATCTGACGAAATGATTGACGTCAAAACGGTTGCGCAACACGCCTTCGGTGTACGCCGATGGCAACAGAGTCTCGACACCAGGCATACCGTAAGGGATTTTGGTGAAGTCGCCTTGCCACATCGCCTTCTGTTCCGTGTTGAAAGTGCAGGTGTCCGTGGAGATCAGAGCCAGTTCGTCGTTGGCTAAGCCCTGCCAAAGCCTGGCGCTGTCTTCTTTCTTCTTGACCTGAGGGCAGGTGGCGTAGAGATGTCCGGTCTTGCGGTCCTTGAAGACTTCGTCATCCAGAAGCAAGTATTGGGGGCAAGTCTCGGCGTACACATTGATGCCTCGGCGCCGTGCGTCACGAATCAGATCGACTGCTCCACCGGTTGACATATGCACGATGTACAGGCGACCGTCGGTTGCTTCCGCCCATTTGATGGCGCGTTGCACGGCTTCTTCTTCGACGAAATTGGGTCGCGATAAGGCATGGGCGTAGGCGCCGTACTTCTCTTTTTCCTTCAGGTACTTCGCAATCAGGAGCGACATGACTTTTTCGCTTTCGGCATGGACGCAGATCCGGGCGCCGTTTTTTGCGGTAGTCGCCAGGGCGCTGTAGAGAGCGGCGTCATCGGACTGCCAACCTTCTTTTTCGTACACCATGAACATTTTGAAGGTAGGGATGCCGAATTCGATGCTCTGGCTCATTTCCTTGCCGATGGCGTCGCTCCATTTGGTGATAATGGAATGGAGGGAATAATCGACGCAGACCTTGCCATCCGCCTCCAGCATCCGGGCTTCGATCCCAGCCATCAGTCCTTTCTTTGCGTCCTGCAATGCGAAATCTATTACGGTGGTCACGCCGCCTCGAGCCGCAGCTTTGGTGCCGGTGAAGAAATCATCGGCGCTGACAGTCCCGCAAAAGGGAAGTTGCATATGCACGTGGACGTCAATTCCGCCCGGCATGACGTATTTCCCGGAGGCGTCAATCACCTGTGTTGCCGAACTGCTATTCAATTCTGCTCCGATGACGCCGATAGTTTCTCCGATAATTCCGACGTCTGCCTTGAATATATCCGAGGCGGTTACCACCGTTCCATCTTTGATGATAGTGTCGAATTTCATATCTTGTCTCCGTTGCCCAAAGTAGGGGCTTAACATGTTAAGCCCCTACGTGACGAGGACCCAATGAACATAGTAAGGGTTTATCATGTTAAACCCCTGCGAGATGAAGACCCAACGAATATGGTGGGGGTTCAATATGTCGAACCCCGACGAGATGAGGTTTTATTCCGGCGTCAATGATCAGAAAGTTCTTGGAAGCAGTCGTCGAGCACGTCGAGGATGAAGTCGGCATCGTCCGAAGTGATGCACATGGGGGGTTTGATTCGGATTACGTTGCCGAAGAGCCCGCCTTTTCCGATCAAGAGCCCGCAGTCTTTTGCCATCTCCATGATATCGGCAGTGGCGTCAGGCGCTGGCTCACGGCTTTCGCGGGATTTGACCAATTCGATGCCAAGCATCAAGCCCATGCCTCGTGCTTCACCGATTACCTCGTATTTGCGGTACAACCTTTGAAAGCCCTCTGTCAACCGGGCGCCGACCCGAGCGCTATTTTCTTGCAGCTTCTGGTCGTCGATTTCCTGAAGGGTCGCCATGCCTTGCGCCATGGAGACTGGATTTCCGCCGAAGGTGTTGAAGAAGATTTTCTGATCCAGGGGCGCTGCGATCTCCGGTGTGGAAGTCACGGCTCCAAGCGGCACTCCGTTTCCGATGCCCTTTGCCATGGTGATAATGTCAGGAATGACTTCCCAATTTTCGATGCCCCAATATGCCGATCCGGTGCGTCCGAAGCCGGTCTGGACTTCGTCGGAAACGAATAGCCCGCCGTACTTCTTGACAATGTCGAATATGATTTTGAAATACTCGGGCGGAGGAGTCACTACGCCGCCCACCCCTTGGATCGGTTCGGCGATGAAGGCAGCGATTTTTCCGGTCGTTGAATGGAGAATTACATTTTCCACGTCCCGGGCGCATGCGATGCCACAGGACGGGTAGGTCAGCTTGACCGGACATCGGTAACAATACCCATGCAGGACATGATGGATGTTGGGCAGGGCGGGCACCGGATAGCGCCAGGTGGAGACCGCCGTCAGACTCATCGGCACCCGGGATCCTCCGTGATAACCGCTCCGTACCGCCAAGATATCGAGATTCCCGGTGTACAAGGTCGCTGCCAATAGTGCCAGATCGTTTGCCTCGCTGCCGGAATTTGTGAAGAAGGTCTGCTTCATGTCTGGCGAAGGCATCTTCTCCGCCAGCATTTTGGCGAATTGCACGATCATGGGATTCAGGTATATCGTGGTGGTATGCTGAAGGAGCTTGATCTGCTCGATGGTTTTGGCGATCACCCGCGGATTGCAATGCCCGACGCTGATCGACACGACTCCGGCGATGGCGTCTAAGTACTGCCTGCCTTCGGAATCATAGAGGTACTGCATATCGCCCTGAACGATGGCGATGGGCTTTTTGTAATACAGGATGTGATTTGGCATGAGGAATTCGCGGCGCATCGCCAGGATTTCCTGCGCCGAAGGACCGTTGTAAGGCGCCGGAGGGGCGACATTATTGTTGGGTTTGCGGTATTCCGGCATATTTGGACTCTCGGGTTTGTTGTACCACCCTGTAGGGGCTTAACATGTTAAGCCCCTACTGCTATTGCCACACTTCTGATCATTGTGCCAGCGTGATGTGACGGATTTTTTCTCGGTGTAGAACAGGACGCCGTCTTTGCCGTGGCTATGGAGATCGCCGAAAAACGATTGTTTCCAGCCGGTGAAGGAAAAGAAGCCCAGCGGGACCGGGATACCCACGTTGATCCCGACCATGCCTGCATGCACTCTTCGACTGAATTCTCGGGCGTAATAGCCGCTGGTGGTGTAGATGGCGGCTCCGTTGCCGTATTGGCTGGCGTTAATAGTGTCCAAGCCCTGCTCGAAGTCCCTGACCCGTTTGATTGACAGCACCGGACCAAAGATTTCCTGACTGCCAATCACCATGTCGTTGGTCACGTGGTCGAAGATGATGGGTCCTACGAAGAAGCCATTGGGATACCCTTCCACCCTGCAGCTTCGCCCATCCATTAGGAGCGTGGCGCCTTCTGCGATGCCTTTTTCGATGAAGCCGACCACTTTCCGGAGGTGGTCGGGAGTTGCCAATGGTCCCATTTCGACGTCGGGTGCCAGCGCGGAATCTACTTTGATTCTTGAGGCGTGTTCCACCACCGCCTCGACCAAGCGATCGGCTATGGCTTCGTGTACCACCACCACCGGCAGCGCCATGCATCGTTCGCCCGCGCAGCCGAAAGCGGCATTAATGATGCCCTTAACCGTGGGTTCGAAGGCGCAGTCGGGCATAATCAGGGCGTGATTCTTCGCCTGACACAGGGCTTGTACGCGTTTCCCATGGCGGGCGGCGGTCTCATATACGACTCGACCGACCGGTGTCGATCCCACGAAGGATATTGCTTTGACGTCGGGGTGCTCCACCAGGGCGGTGCTGCCAATCTTCTCGCACAGCACCATGTTGACAACGCCTTTGGGCAAGCCGGTTTGGTGCAGCAACTCCAATAGGTACTTCACCGAATTCGGGCAGCGGCAATTTGCTTTGAGAACGAAGGTATTGCCGCAGGCGATGGCGATCGGGAACATCCACATAGGAATCATGACGGGAAAATTGAACGGACAGATGCCTGCGCAGACACCGATGGGCTTCAGCCAGGTCATGATGTCGACTTCTGGTGTAACATTTTCAAGGGATTCGCCCATCATCAATGTCGGGCATCCACAGGCGAATTCCACGATTTCGATGCCGCGCGACACCGACCCCAATGCTTCGCTCAGGGTTTTCCCGTTTTCGGTGGCGATGATGGTTGCCAGCTCGTGCAGATGGTCATCCAGGAGTCGCTTGAATTTGAACAGGTATTGCACCCGCTGCTGGGCTGGGACCTCCGACCACTCCGGATATGCCACCTTCGCCGATTGAACTGCTTGATCGACCTCACTGGGCAAGCAATCCGGCGCTTCGGCGATTACTTCACCGGTGCTCGGATTATAGACGGGCATCCAGTTATCGGTGGAAGACGATTTCCAGGAACCGTTGATGCATAGGGGAATGCGCGGGATGTTGGTTGTCATGGGATCTTCTTTGGGTGTCGGATGTGCCAGAGGGCGGTCATCAAAGTCTGCAACATGTTAATATATATAACATCCTGTACAAAATCAAGGGAAATCACCTTTTGGCGCGAAACACAGCGATTACAACCGGGCAGGTCCGGTAAGATTGTAAGGCAGAGTTGGTCGTCCTGATGCCCCATTGTCGCTGCGTTTTCGACCGAGCGTGTGATTCGGATACGCTTCGGCATTATCGGAGATCCAAGCTTGACAAAGATATAATTTTTAATTATATTGGACGCTGTATCAATTCGGAATGATACTCAATTCGGTGATTTTGACAACAGGGTTCGAGGGGCGGCGAAAGCTGCCAACTTCCACTCCTCTCTGTCGACCAATAACATATTGTAATTCAAAGGAATAGAACTGGCGCAGATCTTCCCCAGATGGGTAGACAGGGTTCCTGTACCATTTGTGGTCGTGGCGATCCTCCTGCTGCTTGCGGTGATAGGACTATTCTGGTACTACGGATCCCCCAGATACACCGATGTCGGATACAGTCCGGTTCAACCGGTCCCATATAGCCACAAGCTGCACGCCGGCGATCTGGGTATGGATTGCCGGTATTGCCATTTCCAGGTCGAACGATCGGCTCACGCCAATGTCCCCACCATTCAGACTTGCATGAATTGTCACCGATTGATCGGGACCGACAACGAAAAGCTGCTTCCCGTCAGAGAGAGTATGTCTTCGCGCGTGCCCATACAATGGGTGCGGATTCATAAGCTGCCCGATTTCGATTATTTCAACCACAGCGCTCATCTGCGTGCCGGGATCAACTGCAAGCATTGTCATGGCAATGTCGCACAAGCTGAAGTAGTGATGCAAGTCCAACCTCTGAGCATGGGATGGTGCCTCGATTGCCATCGGAACCCCGACGCATACATTGGACCGCCGGATCAGGTGACCAACATGGATTGGGTTCCGCCCTCGGATCAGATGCAATTTGTGGCGAGATTCAAAGCAGCCAATAACATCAATCCGCCGACGGATTGTTCGGGATGCCATCGATGAAGGATGCCGCACACACACCTGAGTATTATTGGAGAAGTCTGGAGGAGTTTGCGGGACATGCGCCTTCGGAATCCGGAATCCGGATTGGCTTCTCGCGACGGGATTTCCTGCGCGTCATGGGGGCGTCGCTGGCGCTGGCAGGCGTGGCGGGCTGCCGCCGACCGATCGAGAAGATTGTTCCTTATCTCTCGCAGCCGGAGGAGGTAGTGTTGGGCGTGCCGGCGTACTATGCCACCGCCATGCCATTCGGATTAGATGCCTACGGCGTCGTGGTGGAGAGCCATGAGGGGCGTCCGACCAAGATCGAAGGCAATCCTCTGCATCCTTCCACGTTGGGTGGGTCGAACGCATTCATGCAGGCATCCATATTGGGGATGTACGATCCGGATCGGTCGAAGCAGGTCTTGCAGTTCAACGAGACCAAGGAATTGGCGGAATTTGTGGAATTCTGGCGGGGGCTGGAGACCACATATCTGGATTCGGGGGGCAAAGGACTGGCAGTACTTAGCGAGAGCTTTTCGTCACCAACCTTGTCCAAGTTGAGGCAAGAATTCGTGCAACGTTTTCCCGAAGCAATCTGGGCGACATATGAGCCGGTGACCGACGAGAATGCGTTCAAAGGGATCGAACTCGCTGCCGGAAAGCCGTATTGCGCGATCTGCAATTATTCCAAGGCGAAAGTAATCCTTGCCCTGGACTCCGATTTTCTCTTGATGGAGAGCAACAGCATCGCTCATGCTCGCGCCTTTATCCAGGGACGTCGAATGGCGTCCGAAAACGATTCTATGAATCGGCTGTATGTGGCGGAAAGCGCCTACACGGTCACCGGCGCCATGGCGGATCATCGAATTCCCATGCCCGGCAGCCACATCGGCGCATACCTTGCGGCTGTTATCCTGGAACTGGAAGCACAAGGTGTCACGACCGGATTGGAAGACGTATTGCGAGGTTCGGATACGGAAGGCTACGACCGCAATCTCCTGGGATCGATCGCGAATGATCTGTTTAGTCACAAGGGCGAGTGCTTGATCGTTGCGGGCAGGCGTCAACCGCCGATTGTGCATGCAGTAGTGATGGTGCTCAATCATGTTCTTGAGAATGTTGGAGCTGCGGTCAATTACGCCGAAATCACCGACACGGCTTTGCCTGATCGAGGCGGACTTGAGGAACTGACGAGGAAAATGGCTCAGGGCGACATTTCGACACTTCTGATCATAGGCGGGAATCCCGTGTATGATGCACCGGTGGATTTGGAATTCGCGGAATTGTTGAAGAAGGTGGATCATACAGTACATCTGAGTCATTACGAGGACGAAACGTCCCAGGCGATGGAGTGGCATCTCCCCCGAGCGCATTTTCTGGAGACCTGGGGCGATTGTCGCGCCGGTGATGGGACGTTGAGCATGATACAGCCTTTGATCGAACCGCTGTACGGCGGCAAATCCGAATTCGAGTTGTTGAATCTGCTGGCAACTGGAACCGACAAGCGGGGATACGAAATTGTCCGCCAGACCTGGCGGAATATCCTAACCGGCGGCGATTTCGAAATGCAATGGCGGCGTGTCTTGCATGACGGCGTGTTGCGGCACAGCGCCTTGACTCCGGCAAAGGTGGAAATCCGGATCAGAGCGGTCAGCGACCATTTGGCGGAACATCCGATTTCTAAGACAGCCTTCGATCGTTCACATCTGGAAATGGTGTTCCGAGCGGACCACAAGGTATTCGACGGGCGGTTCGCCAACAATGCCTGGCTGCAGGAATTGCCGGATCCTATCACCAAGTTAGTGTGGGATAACGCAGCGCTGATCAGCCCACATTTGTCCGAGGAATTGGACGTGCGTAACGGCGACAACGTTCGACTGCATTTGGGCGGTCGTGACCTGGAGATCCCGGTGTGGATCGTTCCGGGTCAAGCTGACTATTCCGTGACGGTTCCGCTGGGCTACGGGCGGCGCAAAGTCGGCAGGGTGGGGGACAGCACCGGTTTCAACGCCTATCGACTTCGAACCTCAGATGCAGCGGATTTCCCATCAGGTGTGACTCTGACAAAGTTGGGCAAGCAATATCCGCTTGCCACGACCCAGCATCACCACCGCATGGAAGGTCGTCCCTTAGTGCTATCTGCAACGCTTGAGGAATATCAGAAGCACCCCGATTTTGTCAAGGAAGTCGTGGAAACGCCCGATCTGCAAAGCTTGTGGAAGGAACATCAGTATCAGGAGGGCTATCAATGGGGGATGGCGATCGATCTCAATGCCTGCATCGGGTGCAATGCCTGCGTGGTGGCGTGCCAATGCGAGAACAACGTGCAGGTGGTCGGGAAACGGCAGGCGGGCTATGGTCGGGAAATGCATTGGCTGCGTGTTGACCGCTACTTTGACGGCGATCCTCGGAATCCGAAAATGCTGTTCCAGCCAATCCCATGTCAGCACTGCGAAATGGCGCCCTGCGAGCAGGTGTGTCCGGTGGCAGCCACCAATCACGACAAGGAAGGTTTGAATGTGATGGTGTATAACCGGTGTATAGGGACGCGTTACTGTTCCAATAATTGTCCCTACAAGGTGCGGCGGTTCAATTTCTTCAATTATGTCAAGTCTTTGCCGGAAACGGTCAAGATGGCGCAGAATCCGGATGTGACCGTCCGATCTCGCGGCGTGATGGAAAAATGCAGCTATTGTCTGCAGCGAATCAACCGGGCGAAGATCCAGGCAAAGCGGGAAGGGCGCCTGATCAAAGATGGCGAGATCATGACCGCGTGTCAGCAAGCTTGTCCCACCGCAGCGATCATTTTCGGCAACATCCTGGATGCCGTCAGCATGGTCAGATCAAAGAAGGAAAGCAAACGGAACTATCAAATATTGGTTGATTACAACACTCGACCGCGAACGTCATACCTGGCGAAGTTGCGGAATCCGGTAGGTTGGGTTAGCGAAGCGTAACCCAACATTCAAAGCTCTGCAGGTCGCAGCATGATCGCCCTCCAGTGTCAGGCGAGGACACCTGACACCACGCAAAATCGGGTGCGTAGGTTGGGTTAGCGAAGCGTAACCCAACATTCAAAGCTCTGCAGGTCGCAGCATGATCGCCCTCCAGTGTCAGGTGAGGACACCTGACACCACGCAAAATCGGGTGCGTAGGTCGGGTTAGCGAAGCGTAACCCGACATCGCAAGCAATCAAATATATGGCAATACCTCCCCAGAATCACGAGTCGCTGGCGATGGCTGAGGCACCGCTGATTGCCGGCAACCCCACGTTTCGTTCCGTGACCGACAAGATCAGCCGGATTGTGGAGGACAGAGCCCGATTGAATTGGTATCTTGCCATTGCCTTCACGGGTTCGCTGATGTTGATGATGTTCGGAATGGTCGGGTGGTTGATTCTCAGGGGTATCGGCATCTGGGGCAACAACATTCCGGTGGGATGGGGCTGGGATATCACGAATTTTGTGTTTTGGGTGGGGATCGGTCATGCAGGTACGTTGATATCTGCAATCCTGTATCTGCTTCGGCAGAAATGGAGAACGTCGATCAACCGATTTTCGGAAGCCATGACTTTGTTTGCCATCATCTGCGCCGGAATCTATCCCGCAATCCACGTGGGGCGTGTCTGGGTACTATACTGGCTGATACCGGTTCCGAACCAGATGGAGGTGTGGCCCAACTTCCGCAGCCCATTGCTGTGGGATGCGTTCGCGGTGGGAACCTATTTCGCGTGCTCGGTAATGTTCTGGTACGTAGGGCTGATCCCTGATTTGGCAACGCTTCGAGATCGTGCCAGGACGCGGCTGCGGAAAATCCTATTCGGGCTGTTTTCGCTGGGTTGGCGCGGCGGTCATCGTCAATGGAAGCACCACGAACTGGCGTATCTGATCCTGGCGGGAATTTCGACCCCGCTGGTGTTGAGCGTCCATAGCATCGTCAGCACCGACTTCGCTACCAGCATCCTCCCCGGGTGGCACTCTACGATTTTCCCGCCGTATTTCGTCGCGGGTGCCATTTTCTCCGGATTCGCCATGGTCATCTCCCTGGCGATTATTGCTCGGAAGGTCTTTGGTCTGGAAGATTACATCACGTTGAGTCATTTCGACAAGATGGCGAAGATCATGATGGTCACCGGCATGATGGTCGGATATGCATATGTCATGGAGTTCTTCGTCGCATGGTATAGCGGCAATGCCTACGAAGTATACGCGTTCAAGTTTCGGGCACTTGGAGACTACGCCTGGGCGTTCTGGATCATGATATTCTGCAATGTGGTCGTCCCGGAGTTCTTGTGGTTCCGAAAGCTGCGCACGAACCTGCCGATCCTGTTCGTGATCTCGATTCTGGTCAACGTGGGTATGTGGCTCGAGCGGTTCGTGATCATTGTAAGCTCACTATCGCGAGATTTCCTGCCCTCAAGTTGGGGGCATTTCACGCCGACTATCTTCGACATTGGGACGTTCGTGGGGAGTATTGGTCTATTCTTGACGTTGTTTTTGTTGTTCTTGCGTTTTCTTCCGATGGTTGCCATGTCCGAAGTCAAAAGAGTGCTGCCGCAGGCAGAAGTTTCCAGACACGAAAAGCCGGAATCCGATGAGGCGAAAAGATGACCAATGAGAAGAAGACCTGGGGCATGTTTGCCCAATTCGATGGCGCTGAGTCTTTGCTTCGAGCCGCCGCTGGGTTGCGTGGCGCCGGTTACCGACGATTCGAGTGCCACAGTCCGTTCCCGATCCACGGCATCGACGAAGCCACCGGGGAACCTCGATCCAGGCTGGGTTATATATCGGCGTTTATGGCGTTGATCGGTGGGTCGGGGGCGATACTGCTTATGGGCTGGACGAGCGCTGTCAACTTCCCGTTGGTGATTTCCGGCAAGCCTTTTTTCAGCTATCAAGCATTCATCCCAATCACCTTCGCATTGGCGGTGCTGTTTGCAGCCGTCGGGACTTTGCTGGGGATGATCGGATTGATCCACATGCGCTTCCATCACCCCGTGTTCGATTCGGAACGCTTCAGGCGGTTTTCGGACGATGGATTCTCCGTCAGTATTCAGGCGTCCGATCCCCATTTTGACCTTGAGAAAACGCAATCCTTGCTTGTGTCCCTGGGCGGAAACCATATCGAAGTGTTGACGCAACGATGATCCGACGGAACCATATAATCCGCGGCGTATGCCTTCTGGCATTGGCGATTGCACTTGCGGTTGCGATGCTTTTGATTGACGGTTGTGTCCGAGGGATGCCGTCGAAGAAGCCGCCGATCCATATCATTCCGGATATGGACGACCAGCCCAAGTTCAAGCCGCAGTCGGAAAATGACTTCTTTCCCGACAGCGCTTCGATGCGACCTCTGGTGCCAGGGACGGTTGCCCGAGGCTGGTTGCGCGAGGATGTGATTTTCTATACGGGCATGGATCTGCAGACGGATGATTTCGTCAAGACGTCGCCGGTGGAGATTACCTTGACAGGATTGCAACGGGGACAGGAACGATTCAACATCTATTGTTCGGTGTGCCACAGCCGGTTAGGCGACGGCAAAGGCATTATGCTGGAGCGAGGATATCCTCCACCGACCAGTTATCATGATGATAGGATTCGGAATTACCCCGACGGTCACATTTTCGACGTGATCACTAACGGCATCCGGAATATGCCCGGTTATGGGCAGCAGATTCCAGTGGAGGACCGTTGGGAAATCGTCGGTTACGTGCGCGCTCTTCAACGCAGCGAGCACGCATCGTTGGAAGACGTCCCCGTTGAAATCAGGAATCAACTCAAGTAGTGGCTTGACATATTAGGTTTTTTTATCGTCAGTTCTACAAGTTGACATGGTGCTATGCGAATCGACCCAACGACATATCGCATGGTTCAGCCCGGCAGAACCGGCTCGGTAGCCTTGGTCGCCGGCTTGATCGGGATTGTGCTGTGCGTGTTGGCTTATGCCGCCGATGCGGACAGATTTTTCCATTCCTACTTGGTGGCATTCGCATTCTGGCTGGCGATTGGTTTGGGGACGTTGTTTTTCGTCATGCTGCATCATCTGACATCGGCTGTGTGGAGTGTCGTGATTCGCCGCATGGCGGAAAGCCTGATGGCGGCGCTGCCGTTGATGGTTGTGTTCTTTATACCGCTGGTGTTCGGTGCGGATTCGCTTTATAGGTGGTCGCAACCGGAAGCTGTCGCCTTGGATACGATTCTTGAGAACAAAGCTCTGTATTTTGGCTCAGGCTTTTTCCTAATCCGGGCGGTCCTCTATTTCGCAATCTGGTATCTGCTGTCCCGGTCGTTGTGGCGTGCCTCGTTGAGGCAAGACGCCGGGCACAATCTCGACCTGGTCAAACGTTTTCGCAGGATCAGCGCTGTCGGGATGATCCTGCTGGCATTCACCGCCACGTTTGCCGCTATCGATTGGCTGATGTCTCTGGATCCTCATTGGTATTCGACCATTTTCGGGGTGTACTACGGTGCGGGCGCTATGCTGGCTGCAGTGGTTGCGTTGACTTTATTGGCATTACACCTGAGGAGCCAAGATGTGCTCCGGAAGGAAATCACCGTGGAGCATTACCACGATCTTGGTAAGCTGCTGTTTGCCTTCATGATTCTGTGGGCTTACATGTCTTTTTCCCAGTACTTCCTGATATGGTATGCCAACATCCCGGAGGAAACCGAATGGTTTAAGCACCGATGGGCAGGAATTTGGAAGCCTCTTTCGTTGACTGTCGTAATTGGGCACTTCGGAATCCCGTTCCTGGCGTTGATGAGCCGACCCGCCAAGCGGAATTTAGCGGTGCTGGCGTTTTTCAGCCTGTGGCTACTACTCATGCGATGGTTGGATTTGTACTGGATCGTGATGCCCACGACGGAAACGAAATCCAGTTCGTTGAGTTGGATTGATATACCACCGATGCTCGCGATTGGAGGAATTTTCATCTGGTTCGCGTGGAGGCATTTCGCCGCCCATCCGGTGGTGCCAGTGGGTGATCCCAATCTCACGGCATCTATGGAATTCATCAATCGGTACTGAGCAATGGCAAGAGTCTCCAATCACACCACATCCGGATATGAGAAGCAGGATGTCAGCGCCTGGAAAGTCGGGCTGGTCGGGTTTGCAAGTCTGTTGTTACTGGTGCTGGCAATTGTGGTAATCAACCAGATCTTCTCGTTGACCCGTCTGTCTCTCTATTACGAAACAGTCCTCCGACCGGAATCGAAAGCATTGCGGGAGCAGCGCAGCCGGGAGGAGGAGATGTTGAATTCCTACGGAGTCATTGACGTCAAGGCGGGGATCTACCGAATTCCGATCGTCCGCGCTATGAAGCTACTCGCTGACGAAGCATATCATGCCGAGCGGAAATAGCCTTAGGAAATGTGGGGTTTTGGAATGTGTCTTAGAATTCCAATGATGATCTGGTGGGTCGCGATCAGCTCTCGGATTCTGTTCGCGCAGGCTGTGCTCGATTCGACAGAAGAATTGAAAGGAGTCGATGTAATCGAGCACCCGGGAGACACGATTCCCCTTGATCCGACATTCATCAATTCCTCGGGCGACACAGTCAGTCTGAGGGCGTACTTTCAGCACGGTCTTCCGGTGCTGCTGACGGTGTACTACTCCAACTGCCCGATGCTGTGCTCTCTGCTCTTGACCGGAGTCAGCAAGAGTGTCAATCAGATCAATTTGGTTCCGGGTAGGGATTTCCGAATGCTGTCAATCAGCATCGACTCGCTGGAAACGCCTGCTGTCGCTGCCGCCGCCAAAGATCGGTTCTCCGGGATGCTGTCGAGAGTTGCATCGAAGGATGCCTGGGAATTCCTGGTTAGTCCTGAGGGTCATTCCCGGCTCGTCGCAGAGGCTCTGGGTTTCGAGTACTATCGGATCGAGGAGAGTGGCGAATTCGCCCATCCTATTGCCGGATTTGTTCTGACGGAAAATGGCAAGATATCTCGCTATCTGTATGGGATCGAATTCAACCCTCGCGATTTGCGGTTAGCCTTATTGGAAGCCTCGGAAGGGAAGGTGGGGAACACGATTGATCGGATTATTTTGTACTGCTATCACTACGATCCCGATGCCAAAGGCTATGTGATCTTCGCAGGAAATATTATGAGGTTGGGCGGAATAATTACGCTGGTGATATTGGTCATTGTGCTTGCCGGTCTGTGGAGGCGCGAACGACGCCGTGACGCAACCAAGACGGCTCCTTAACGAGATTGACTTGTTTCGATAATGGATCCCACGAAGGCTGTTCTTCCGCCACCGGGTTCGACTTTTGCCCAGAGTGTCGATCCCCTCTTTAATTTTCTGATCATCGTCGCCGGGATATTCCTGGTGATCGTGATCTCCGGCGTCATCATTTTCTCGGTGCGATATCGGAAGCGACACGGTGTCGCCCAGTTGAGTGCCGCACCCACGCATAATACGGCGCTGGAAGTCACCTGGATTCTGATTCCGCTTGTCCTGGTGATGATCGTATTTCTGTGGGGATTCAAAGGCTATCTGGCGATGAGCGTGGTGCCGAAGGATGCTATGGAGGTCAAGGTCACCGCTCAGAAGTGGTTCTGGTCATTCGATTACCCCGATGGCGCCACGTCTGTCAACGAATTGGTGGTGCCGGTCGGGGTGCCTGTCAAGTTGTTGATGTCATCCAAAGATGTGATCCACTCCTTTTTCGTGCCATCGTTCCGTTTGAAGCGGGATGTGCTCCCCAATCGTTACACCATTGCCTGGTTCAAATCCACTCAGGTTGGGGAGTACAATTTATTTTGCGCCGAGTATTGCGGCACCAAGCATTCGGAGATGACCGGGAAAGTCCGGGTGGTCACGGAACGGGAATACAACGACTGGCTGGCATCCAGCGCTGCTGCGGGCGAAGGAATAGCTCCCGCGGAGTATGGAGCCAAGTTGTTCGTGTCCAAAGCCTGCCACACCTGCCACAGTGTGGACGGCACGCCTGGGAACGGTCCCAGCCTATTGAATGTGTACGGTCACGAAGTGAAGTTGAGCGATGGCTCGAGTGTATTGGCTGATGAGAATTACTTCCGCGAGTCGATATTGAATCCCCGAGCCAAAGTCGTGATCGGATATCAGCCCATTATGCCGACGTATCAGGGATTGTTGAAGGACAAGGATATCGACGCCTTGATCGCTTACCTTAAGACTCACAGCGACATGGAGAAGGAGCCCGGCGAATAGTTCGCACGTCTGACGGATGGGAACAACCAACCGATGGCGCAGCCATGGAAATGACTATACCTCAGCACAATTATCTGCGGGAGCCCAAAGGACTTAAGTCCTGGCTCCTGACCACGGACCATAAGCGGGTCGCTATTCTGTACCTGATCAGTGTCACGATTTCTTTTCTGGTGGGGGGGATCTTCGCGATGCTGATTCGATTGGAACTGATCGGTCCCGGCGCCGATTTTATGACCGCGGACACCTACAACAAGCTGTTCACGCTTCACGGCGCGGTGATGATTTTCCTGTTCCTGATTCCTGCCACTCCTGCGGTATTGGGCAATTTCGTGCTGCCTTTGATGATTGGCGCCAGGGATGTCGCCTTCCCACGGTTGAATCTGGCAAGCTGGTACATCTATTTTTTCGGATCGATCTTTGCGGTGGTGTCAATTTACCTGGGCGGTGTCGATACCGGTTGGACGTTCTATACGCCATATTCCACCCAATCTACCACTTCCGTCATCCCGATGACCTTAGGGATATTCATTTTAGGATTTTCGTCGATTTTTACCGGACTTAACTTCATCGTGACAGTGCATAAGCTCCGTGCCCCTGGTATGACGTGGTTCCAAATGCCTTTGATGGTGTGGGCGCTGTATGCCACCGCGGTTATTCAAGTTTTGGCGACACCGGTTCTGGCGATTACGTTGCTGCTTCTAATCCTGGAACGGCTCTTCAACATAGGGATTTTCGATCCGTTGATGGGCGGAGATCCGATCCTGTTCCAGCATTTCTTCTGGTTCTACTCCCATCCCGCCGTCTATATTATGATTCTTCCCGGCATGGGGATCATCAGCGAATTGATTTCGGTGTTTTCCCATAGGAAGATCTTTGGATACAAGTTCATCGCTTTCTCCAGTCTTGCGATCGCGTTTTTGGGTTTCCTGGTGTGGGGACATCACATGTTCGTCAGCGGACAGTCCGAGTTCGCCTCTATGATTTTTTCCCTTCTGACGTTCCTGGTGGCGATTCCTTCCGGCGTCAAGATTTTCAACTGGTTGGCGACGATGTATAAGGGGTCCATCACTTTCGAAACGCCGATGCTATATGCATTTTCCTTCCTGGTGCTCTTTGCTCTTGGGGGGCTGACCGGCATTTTCTTGGGCGCGTTGGCAACGGATGTTCAGCTGCACGATACTTATTTCGTCGTGGCGCATTTTCACTATGTGATGGTCGGGGGCGCCGTGATGGCGCTGATGGGTGGACTTCATTATTGGTGGCCCAAGATGTTCGGGCGTATGTACAACATGTTCTGGAGCAGCGTGGCTGCCGTGATTATCTTCATCGGTTTCAATTTCACCTTTTTCCCGCAATTCTTGTTGGGCATGAAGGGAATGCCTCGCCGGTACTTCCTATATCAGCCGCAATTTCAATCCCTGCATGACGTTTCATCGATGGGCGCTTTTTTCATGGGGATCGGTTTCGTCATCGCCGCGATTGTCTTGATTTCGTCCCTGTTCAAGGGTCGTATCGCAGGAGCCAATCCGTGGGGCGCGGCGACTTTAGAATGGACGAACGCCACTTCTCCACCCAGCACGCACAATTTTGAAACGACCCCGGAAATTACCCACGGACCCTACGATTTCGACAAAGTGACGAACCGAAGCACATGACAATACATCCGCCGACATATCGTTGGGAATTGTTGGATCATTATTCCGACGCCACGCAGCAACGGGAATCCGCCAAGTTAGGGATGTGGATATTTCTGCTGACGGAAATTCTGTTCTTTGGGGGTTTGTTCTGCGCGTACGCCATCTATCGAGCTTCGAATCCGGATATTTTCTTTAACGCGCACAAGGCTCTCGATCTGCATCTGGGAACGTTCAACACGGTGGTCTTGATCTGCAGTTCCGTGACCATGGCGGTGGCGATCCGAAGTATCCAGCTGGATCGGATCAAAGCAGGCATCGGTTTTCTGACTGCTACTCTTGGTCTGGCAGCCGTGTTCTTGGTCGTCAAGTTCTTCGAATACAGCCACAAGTTCCACCTGGGTCAACTTCCCGGCAAGTACTACACCTACACGGGCATCAAGGGCACCAATCCCCACTTGTTTTTCAGTGTATATTTTTCGATGACCGGATTGCATGCGTTGCATGTCATCGCTGGGATGATCGCCATTTCCTGGATGATCTACCGAGCCAGCCGGAAGCACTTTTCGGCTCGATACTATACGCCGGTGGAATTGACCGGCATGTACTGGCATTTGGTCGATATGGTCTGGATTTTCCTGTTTCCGTTGTTGTACCTGGTCGGATAATCATAAATAGGGGCTTAGCATGCTAAGCCCCTACGGCATGCTAAGCCGCTACGGCATGATAAGCCCCTACGGCAATCAAAACCGCTATGCTCCTGATATGAGTGCGAAATCGAAAAAGGGGACACATATCCTACCGCTGAAGCTCTACCTGGGCGTTGGGATAGCACTGCTTGTTCTTACTGCTACGACGGTGACCATCGCTCAGATTCCGTTGGGTCCCTACAATTTGGTGGTGGCGATGTGTATTGCTACGATCAAGGCATTACTCGTAGCGTTTTTCTTCATGCACTTGTGGTTTGACAACAAGTTCTACCTGGTCATTTTCGGCACCGCAATTGCTTTCCTCGGAATCTTCATCATGTTGACTATGTTCGATACCATGCGGCGGGGCGATATTTACCAGGAAGTCGCCAAGCCGTTTCAACCGGAAGCAGTCATCTATGAGAAGGCAACGCCGGATACTACCACGAGTCACGATACGACGGGTGTTATTCCATCGGAACATAAGTAAGCAAGGGAGATGATATGAGGATCACCTACCGCTTCGCCTGGATATCAACCATCGCCACCTATGTGGTTATCTTCACCGGCGGCTTGGTTAGAGTATCCGGTGCCGGCTTAGGATGTCCGGATTGGCCCAGGTGTTTCGGTCGTTGGATTCCGCCGCTCAGTCAATCACAGCTTCCGCCCAGCGTGGATCCCAGCCAATTCAATTTCACCCTGGCTTGGATCGAGTATGCCAACAGGCTCTGTGGGCTTGTTCTGGGCATTTTGATTGCGACAACGGCTGTGCTGGTCATTGTCAATTTCGCCAAGAGGGCGCGGATTCTGGTGCCAGCGATCGCTGCCGGTCTGCTGGTGGCGTTCCTTGGGTGGCAGGGTGGAAAAGTTGTGACTTCCGAGTTGGATCCGACAGTCGTGTCTGTCCATGCACTGCTCTCGGTGCTGCTTGCGAGTCTGATGATTTTCGTGACCCAGCACATCCATTATGTCCTGCACCCGGATGCGGAAAAGGGCAGTATCTATCCTGCAAGGATCAGGTTTTGGCTTTCCCTTGCTTGGGGCTTATCTCTGGCGCAGGTGCTGGTCGGTACTCAGGTCCGTGGGTCTATCGAAATCATAAGCAAGATTATGCCGCTGGCGGACGACAGAGTCTGGTTAAGCAATGCCGGTCCCGTCCTTTACTTGCACACGATTCTGGGAATTCTGGTTATCGCCGCCGGAACATTGATAGGTCTCAGCATCATCCTGCGAAGTACGAGCCCGTCGTCACTGATGTGGGAAGGAGCTTGGGCGATTCTGCTCCTCCTGTTTCTGGACATAGTGCTCGGATTTGGTTTTCTGCTCACCGGTGTGCCTGCCTTGATGGAGATTCTGCATCTGTGGGTCTCCAGTTTCTTAGTCGGGTTGCTCCTGATGATGCGTTCCGGGGCGATACAGAAAGAGAGAGTGGCGTCATGAGCGATCGAGGCAGATTTCCGAAGGGGTTATTCACAGCCGTGCTCTCCGCCCTGGCTCTGATGGTTGTTGCAGCAATCGTGGTCGATCGGGCAGAGTCTTCGCGCGAGGCGCTGCCGGTCTATGGCAAAGTCCCGGATTTCGCTTTTACGGAGTGCCGAGGCGGCATCTTTGGTTTGAAGGATATGCTCGGAAATGTCTGTGTCGTCGATTTCATCTTTACTCGATGCCAGGGACCCTGTCCAATCATGGCGGACAAGTTCCGAGACCTGTACCGGTCATATCAGGGCACCGGCGATATCAAGCTGGTATCTATTTCGGTCGATCCCGATTATGATACTCCCCAGGTGCTGCGTCAATACGCCAGCGACCAGGGTGTGACCGATGACCGATGGGTCTTCCTTCATGCGCAAAAGGATGACGTCGTGCGGCTGTCCGAGAAGGGGTTCATGCTGCCTGCCGATGAGTTGCCCGCGGGACATAGCTCCAGATTCGTGCTGGTAGATCGCAAGGGACAGATTAGGGGCTATTTCTGCAGCGATGATGACGGCTGCTTCAACGTCTTGAAAGCTCAGATCAGGCAACTATACCATGAGGCGTCGTGATAGCATCTGATCTGCCTACGTTGGACGCGGCGTTGAATGCGATCAGCGCCATTTTGCTGACCATCGGTCGAACGCAGATCAAGCGAGGCAGCCCGACGAGGCACAAGCGATTCATGCTGGCGGCGTTGGTCGCTTCAGCTCTATTCCTCACAAGTTATGTGGTCTATCATAGCCGCGTCGGATCCGTCCCGTATAGTCGACATGATTGGACACGCCCCGTATATTTTGCGGTGCTTGTCCCTCATATTATTCTCGCAGCCGGGATGGTGCCGTTTGTGATTCTGGCGGTGTGGCACGCATTGAACGAACGCTTCCAGAAGCACACCCGCATCACGCGTTGGCTGTGGTGGGTGTGGATGTACGTATCGTTCAGCGGAGTGGTAGTGTATCTCATGTTGTATCACATGTAGGTTGGGTTAGCCTTGAGTAACCCAACAATGAGTACCACGGGCATCCTGCCCGTGGCTATCTTTGCGTAGCCCAACATTAAGGAATAGGTTGGGTTAGCGTAGCGTAACCCAACGACAACCTCTTATGGACGATGACCGAGCATCCGTGAGCACTTTAACGGGCGCCGACATTTTGTTGACCAGACTCTGGGATAGGATCCTGGCATATGTTGCATTGACCAAGCCGGTGATCCAATTCTTGATCTTGGCGACTGCCGCGACTGCGATGGTGCTGGAAGGCAGCCTGCTTCGAACTCCCGGGAAGATGGTTCTGGCGCTGGCGCTCCTCGCGATGTCGGGAGGAGCGGCTAAGACGTTTAATCAGATCCTGGAACGTCACGATGATGCCGTCATGTCTCGAACGCGCAGCCGACCGCTGCCTTGCGGTCGCTTGACCTTGACTGAAGCCTGGGTATTCGGCTGTACGCTGTGGATTACCTCCACAGTGATGCTGTGGCTTTACTTCAATGCCCGGTGCGCCATTCTCGCTGCCGCTACCGTCATTTTCTATAGCTTTATCTATACGCTCTACCTCAAGCGTCGCACTCGGTGGAATGTCGTGATCGGCGGGCTGGCGGGTTCGATGGCGCCCATAATCGGATGGGCGGTTTCCGGTTCGGAATTCACCCTGACGCCGTTCCTGATTGCAATTGTGATTCTGTTTTGGACTCCCCCGCATTTCTGGGCGTTAGCGCTGTACTACAAAGAGGATTATCAGCACGCGCCCTATCCGATCCTGCCGGTTACTGCAGGAACCACAACGACATGGCGGCATATCGTTGCTTTTTCTGTTCTCACCGTTATCCTCAGCCTGACCTGGGGTATCGTTGGGCAGCATCTGCGATACTTAGCCATCGCGATCCCGGCGAGTTGCATCTACATTGTCGGAACCATTCTTGCGCGGCGCAGCACCTCGCCTGCCGCCTCCTACCGGCTATTTCTGCTCTCCATCCTTTACCTTCTCCTGTTCTGTGTCGCTCTGATTTTCGAAGGCTTATCCGGCTGAATTTTTTGCCTACCTAAGAGTCAATTTCGTTACAGTCTTATTTACTGTTTGTGACAATCTTTGACGTTATTTGTCTCACTCTGTTGTTGCAGTTGTATGGATTATTTGATATACGAAATCCTGCAGCAGAGCACGCCGCAAGGGGCTTCCGGCAGTTTTCCAAATCCCATATTTTCACCCAGTAGCGACACTTCCCCACAATTAGCATGTTTTTTGCGGTAGTTCCCTCGAAAGGGGATTCACTTTTGACCCATAGGCACTCTTGTTGAGTCAATTCTTGAGAATGCGATGGGGAAGCGAATCTAACTTCCGAGGATTCCGATTTTAAGAGGGTGTTACTATGGCAGTAGGAAGCGTCGTAGGCAAGCGCCACGTGCGCGATTCTTTTCGAAACCTAACTGAGAGCGCCTTGAATAAGGGGGAGGAGAAATTCCGAGACTTGGTGGAGAGTATCTCCGATGTGATCTATGCCACCGACGCGCAGGGCATATTGACTTATTTGAGCCCTTCGGTCTTGGCTGTCACAGGGTACGAGCCCTCGGAATTGATAGGGCAACATTTCAGCGAGTATGTATTTCCGGATGATTTGAAATTGATATTGGAGCGGTTCCGTGAAGTCCAGAAGGGATTGCTCCGTGCCACCGAATACCGTCTGGTGAAGAAGTGCGGGGAAGTGCGTTGGGTGCGAATTTCCAGTAAGCCTATCGTTTCGGATGGAGAGGTGGTCGGTGTAGGTGGTGTTTTTACCGATATTACGGAGCGCAAACTAGCAGAAGATGCGCTGCATCATAATGAGGAGCGATTCCGCACCATGGCGGAACTATTGCCGGAGTCGATTTTTGAGACGGATGAATCGGGCAAGATCACCTATGCTAATAATGTCGCATTGGAACGGTTTGGCTATGCCAGCGAAGCATTGGGGGCAATCCACTATTTGGAGATGTTGGCGCCTGGAGAACGGGAGAGGGCAAGAGAACAGGTGTCCAGGATCATGCGGGGCGAGTCCCGCGGAATTGGCGAATATATCGCATTGAGAAAAGACGGCACTATGTTTCCGGTCACGGCGCATGCGAGTCCTATCATAAGGGAAGGAAAGCCGGTCGGGCTCAGAGGTGTCATCGTCGATGTCACGGAATGCAAACAGGCGGAGCAATTGCAGAATGCCGTCTATCGTATCTCTCAGGCGGTGGACGATACTGAGAGCTTAGATGATCTGTATCGTGCCGTGCATGTGATTATTCAAAGCGTGATGCCAGCGGACAATTTCTATATCTCACTGTGCGATCGGAAGAAACGGGAACTTGCATTTCCCTACTTTGCAGATGAGAGGGACACTGTCACGAAAACCAGACCTTTCGGCAAAGGGATGACGGAGTATGTGATACGAACCGGTCGACCGCTACTGTGTAACGAGAGTGTGAGACAAGAGCTAAGTCAGCAAGATGAGGCGGATTTCGTCGGAGAATTGCCGGCGGTTTGGCTCGGGATTCCGTTGAGAATCGAGCAGGAAACGATCGGGGTGATGGCGGTTCAACACTATTCGGATCCGACGGCGTATGGCTCCAAAGAACTGAGCATGCTGGAATACGTCTCCGCGCAAGTGGCTAAGGCGATCGAAAAGAAGCGGTCGGAAGAGGCGCTGCGCGAAAGCGAATGGAAATATAGAACGATCATCGAAAACTCATTAGAGGGAGTGTATGTCATTCAGAACTACGTATTGAAGTTCTGTAACCAGAAGTTTGCCGAGATGTTCGGCTATGAAGAGCCACAGGCAGTGATCGGTCGGCACATCAGAGATATGACAAGCCCCCGGAGTTGGGATCTGGTCAATAGAGAGGTGCACTCACGAGAAACCGGAGGAAAACGAGTCTCCCATTACAATTTCGTTGCCCGTAGAAAGGACGGCACCGAATTCGACGTGGAAGTCCTCGGATCCCTCATCGCGTATCAGGGGAAGCCTGCAATTCAGGGAAGCATGCGAGATATCTCGGAACAAAAGCAGCTGGAAGAACAGCTGAGACATGCCCAGAAAATGGAAGCAGTGGGGCGGTTAGCCGGCGGGGTGGCTCACGATTTCAACAACTTGCTGATGGCAATCATGGGTCATGCGGACGTGGCTGAAATGACTCTGGACGTCGATGACCCGTTGCGCAGTGATTTGGCTGAGATACAGAATGCGGCAAAACGGGCTGCTGATTTAACGGGACAACTCCTGGCTTTCAGCCGAAAGCAGACGTTGAAACCGAAGATATTGGATTTGAATATCATTATTATCAAAATGGAGAAAATGTTGCGCCGGATTATCGGCGAAAACATTGAATTCTCGACGGTCCCCGGCGGAGATCTCTGGAATGTGAAAGTGGATCCGGGGCAATTTGAGCAAGTCGTCGCGAATCTGGTGGTCAATGCTAATGACGCCATGCCTGACGGCGGAAAACTGACCATAGAGACGAAGAACGTGAGGGTGAACGGCGATTATGCACAAGTGCATCCCGGGATGACCGAGGGCGACTACGTGATGATGAAAGTGGTTGACACCGGCGTTGGCATGCCGGAAATCGTAAGAGCCCGCATCTTCGAGCCTTTCTTTACCACCAAAGAACCGGGCAGAGGGACCGGATTGGGACTGTCGACCGTGTTTGGAATCATCAGCCAGAGCGGCGGCTATATCACGGTGGACAGCAAAGTCGGCGTAGGTTCCACGTTTCGGATATTCCTTCCCAGAGCAATCGGGGAAACCGAGACGTTCACTGACATAGCCCGCGCATCAGAAATGCCCAGGGGCAGCGAAAATATCCTGATTGTGGAGGACGAAGACGCGGTTCGTGCCTTGACCGTCAGGACGTTGAAGAAACTCGGTTATCACGTGTATGACGCTCAAAGCGGGGGTGATGCATTCGTCATGTGCGAAAAGATTTCCCCGCCGGTGGATTTGATTATCACCGATCTGATCATGCCCGGAATCGGCGGCGCGGAATTGGTGACCCGGGTCCGCAGGCTCTTGCCTGATGTCAAAGTGTTGTACATGTCCGGATATTCTGCTGATACCGCGTTGAAAGACGGAGTGCTGGATCCTTCGATTCCATTCCTGCGTAAGCCGTTCCGCCTGTTTGAATTGGCTCAGAAAGTGAGAGAGGTTTTGGACAGGTAAATGTTTTGATAGAATTGGGGGGATGAGTATCGCTGCTAAAGCATGACCCCCTTGTGTTCCCCCCTACTGTGTAGGGGGGAAGGGATTGCTTCGATGCGTTCGCAATGACGCCCCCCTTTGTGTTTCCCCCCGGATACCGGGGGGAAAGTTGAGCAGACCCCTCTTCTGTTCCTCCCTACTGCGTAGAGGGAAAGTTGTTGCTGTCAAGCGGGGACGCATGACAGCACTGGAAAGGGGGGGTGACTTTCCGGCTTTCCAACCTTGTCCGACTATGGCGGATTTCCAACTTGCCAACTTTGTTCCCCACCCTATTGACATTTCGTTTTTTTCTCGTTATATTGAAACTGAGCATCCACTTTAGCATATATTATTGTGCTGTCGAGTCTCCGCACTCGACAGCACATAGGTCGGGTTTCTCCTGAAACCCGACAATCAGTCTTAGGGAGGTGCGACATGAGTTTCAAGAGTCTTTTGAAGCGTCCGGCATTCGTTGCCTTTCTCGTTGTCCTCATTCTCCTCATTTTGGTGGTGATTCGAATCCATACCTACGCCTGGCCCTGGCTGGCATTACAACCTAATGCCAGAGTCGTTTGCGAGGAAGGGGCGTGGAATATGGCGATAATGGTAGACATGATCCATCAATTGGAGACCATCTACCTGCCGCACGCTGAAGCTATGTTAGCCGCGCGGAAGGAACTTGCCCAGGCAAAGATACCCGGACAGATTCTTAGAGACTTGTCTTTCTTGCCAGGCGTGAAGGCTTCCTGGGTCGCTGAAATAGGCGGTGCGATTGAACAATTTCCCGCTGGTTCTTATGCGCTGGATGATTTAGTCCCTCAGATAAAAGACTTTGAAGTGGACGCCACTGGATACGACCATCCTATCATGCTTCGCAAAATAGGTGGATTGACACGGTTTGTGAAATGGAAAGCCGGTCAAGATTCTCTGGATTTCATGGTGTGTTATGGTCAAAAGCCCGATCCGGAAAAGAGAGTACTTGGATTGGTTCTCGATCCTAACTGGCTGTTGAATCAAGTCCCTGCATTCATGGATAGCATCACCAAACAAGATGAGCTGCTGCTATTCTGGTCAAGACCGACGCCAGGGGTCGCTGAGCAAACTATTGGAATCACTTTCAAAGGAGATACTCTGTGGTGGGATAACAATGCATCCCTAGGCACCAAATATTATGCGCAGCCTGTTTGGTTGCTGAACGACATGTGGGTGCATGCTCGGGTTCACTATATTGTTCATGAAGATGAGTACAAGCAGCACATGCCCGGGGTTCGATTCTATTTCTACGCGGCGGAAGGCTTGTTCATTCTCCTTGTGATCTTCGCTCTGTTCGCCATTTGAGGTGCTGTCAGGTGTCCTCACCTGACAGTGATATTATTGTGCTGTCGAGTCTCCGCACTCGACAGCATATAGGTCCGTTTTCTCCTGAAACCCGACAATCAGTCTTAGGGAGGTGCGACATGAGTTTCAAGAGCCTTTTGAAGCGTCCGGCACTCATTGCCTTTCTGGTCGTGCTCGTTCTCTTGATCCTAGTGGTGATTCGAATCCATACCTATGCTTGGCGGTGGATGGCAGGCGAAGTTCAAGCGAAAGTTCCCTGTGAGGAGTCAGGCTGGCACTATGCCCTGGCATTAGACATCATCGAAAACATGCAATCTATCTGCTGGCAACATGCGGAAGCCTTGCTATCCGCCGAAAAGCAATTTGCCAGCGGTGAGGAGCCCCAGCGGATTCTGAAGGACCTGTCCGTATTACCTGGCGTAAAGGCATCAATTATCGGGCGGATAGGCGAGGAGATTGCCCAATATCCGATTGGTGCTTATCAGGTAAATGATTTGAAATCTCAGATGGCGGAGTACGAATTGGAAGCTACTGGTTACGTACACCCAATTATGCACCGTAAGGTCGGAGGATTAACTCGATTTGTAAAATGGCGGGCAGGTCAGGACTCCCTCGATATCATGGTGCATTATGCCAAAGTTCCTGGCGCGCAGACACAGGTTTTTGGCTTAATATTCGACAAGAAGTGGGTTTTCGACCAAATTCCAGCCTTGATGGACAGCTTAGCTCGGGAAAGTCCCCTGCTTCTTTTCTGGTCCAAATCTCCGCCAGATCTCGCCGAGCAATCTATTGGAGTAATCTATGGTGCTGATACACTCTGGTGGCAAGGTGACCGGTCGCTCAAAGCTCCAGTCCTGCAGCACTCTCAACTAATTTCGGATATGAACGTGCATGCCCGATATCACTACATAGCAGGAGAGAAGGAAGTCGCTGACCACATGCCCGGCGTTCGCCGCTGGTTTGCTTCGGCGGAAATTCTGGGGATTGCGGCGTTGGCGCTGGCATTGTTTGCGATCAGGGCAAGAAAACAGGATGCGGATTAAGCCCTGTGCTGCAATATTGTGGTGTCAGGTGTCCTCACCTGACACAGATATTGCGCTTTCAGACGGAGCTGTCAAGCGAGGACGCATGACAGCACAAGAATCTCCCCCACTACGTAGTAAGGGGGGACAATGAGGGGGGTCTCTGATGTGCTGTCAAACGACTCGTTTGACAGTCATGCTTGTTCCGTCATTTGAATCTGGTGTCAAACGGGACGTTTGACACTACGGCGCAGAATAGGCTGTTTGTAGGGGCTTAACATGTTAAGCCCCTACCACGCTCCATCAGTCGCATCGGAAGGTGAGCGCTTCGGTCAAGCGCTCATTTTTTGTGCCCTAAAGTCGGGAAAAGTGCTTGACAATGTTAGGGAAAACTTATATATTTTATACAAATAGAATTTGTAATTCCGTGTGCTGTCAAACGACTCGTTTGATACCGGTTCTAATTGCGTCGTACTGTTTTGTGTCAAATGGCACGTTTGACGCCACTTTCTGTGACGAGGAAGGTCATCAAAGAACTCCCGATCCAGAGTGATACCTCAGATCTCGCTACCGGACGCATCATCAAGCGCATCGGCGACCGCTTTATGGTGCATCACGACCAGCAGGAAGTGGTGTGCGCGGTCCGGAAAACGGTTGCCAAGAGTGAATTGTCGCCGGTGGTCGGCGATTGGGTGCGTTTTTCCCGAATCGATGATGGTAGCGGGGTCATCGAGCAGGTCCTGGAACGCCGCACCAGTTTAACTCGAACCGCTGCTGGACCCAAGCCGGTGCCGCAGGTGTTGTTGGCGAATTTGGATTTGCTGGTGGTGGTGTCGTCCCTGGCGGAACCGGATCCCAATCCGAGACTGATCGACCGGTTTCTGGTGATGGCAGAATTCGCGGACATTCCTTCGATGATCATATGGAACAAGATTGATTTGTTGGGGTTGACCCCTCCTTACTCCCCCCCTACAATCCGCCAGAGGCGGACAAGTAGCATGGGGGAAGGGACTGCGCCCCCCCTTGAATCCCCCCCGGGAACCGGGGGGGAGGTGAGACTGTCCCCTTCTGCAAAGGCAGAGGGGGAAGCTGAGGTAACCCCCCTTATGTCCCCCCCTGCAATAGCAGGGGGGGAGGGTGCGGTGCCCCCCCTTGAATCCCCCCCGGGAATCGGGGGGGAGGTGGGAGTGTCCCCTTCTGCAAAGGCAGCAGGGGAAGCTGAGGTAACCCCCCTTATGTCCCCCCCTGCAATAGCGGGGGGGGAGATGGGGAACGAACCGGAAACCAACCAGGGCTTTCCGTTGTTTGAGAGATACCGTCGGATCGGTTATGCCGGGATTCGTACCTGCGCTCTGACCGGTCAAGGAGTGGATACGCTTCGGCAAGCCATCGCAGGCAAGACCTCGATGTTCATCGGCGCTTCCGGAGTCGGGAAAACCAGCCTACTCAATCGGTTGTCGCCCGATTTGGGCAGGAAGGTCGCCGAGATTTCTCGGGCGACCGGGAAAGGCATTCACACGACATCCACCACGGAAATCGTGCCATTAGACGCTGGCACATTCATCGCCGATTCCCCCGGAGTTCGCGAATTCGCCATGTGGGGTGTGACCCCTCTGGAATTGGGCGGATGTTTCCGGGAATTCCGCCCGTTCGTTGAGCAATGCCGGTTCCGTGACTGCTTGCACGATCAAGAAGTGGGATGCGCCGTCAAACGGGCAGTCCAACAGGGTGAGGTTGACCGGGGTCGATGGGAATCGTACTTGCGCATTCTGCAGACTTTGTAATCATATCATCAAGCAAGAGCATGCAGAACACTGACATTTCAACAACAAGGAAACCACCGAGGAATTCGGGTATGTTAATTCCGACACTTGTCATGGCAGTACTCGCCCTGATTTTACTATATATTGGTTATTCCCGAGGGCAGGGGCAGCATCTTATCGGTTTGAAAGCGGCTTGGAGAATGACGTGGCAGGTCCTGCCGCTTCTGGTGTTCGCTTTCGTGATGGCGGGAATGATTCAGGCATTGATTCCACAGGAAACCATCACGAAATGGGTAGGCGGGCAGTCGGGTTGGCGCGGAATCCTGATTGGTTGCGCAGCCGGAGGATTGACGCCCGGAGGTCCCTATGTCAGCTTGCCTATAGTGGCGGGATTGGCACGTGCCGGCGCAAGCGTACCGACACTGGTCGCGTACTTGACAGCCTGGTCGATTTATGCGGTGGCAAGATTGCCTATGGAAGTCGGTCTACTGGGACCGCGATTTGTGATTGTCCGGCTATGCTCATCCTTTTTGCTCCCGCCACTGGCAGGCTGGCTAACGCTGCTGCTGTTTCCAAAGGGCTAAGGACGCGGAATTCATCTTCTGTAAGTTTCAGATAATGGGATCAGCTCGATCGATCAGTACAGGACAGTCGAGAGACCTGCGGAAGCTTCGCTTCGGGTGAAGGGCTCGCGTTTTCTGGGGATTGCTCATCCAGTGCAGACGCCAGAGCAATTCAAGCAAGTACTTCACGAACGTGCCAAACGCTACCATGATGCTACCCATCATTGCTGGGCATGTCGTCTGTTCGCAGACGGTAAGGTGGTGGCGACGTCCAGCGATGCTGGCGAACCGTCCGGCACTGCCGGAAAACCAATTTTGTACGCCATCGAAGGTTGCGATTTGTTGAATATCGGAGTGATTGTCACACGGTATTTCGGCGGCACGAAGTTAGGTACCGGCGGTTTGGCGCGCGCTTATGCCGAATGTGCCAATTTGGTTCTGGAGAATGCCGAAACTGTTGTCAAGATAATTACAACTCGACTCGCGCTGCATTTCGATTATGACTATCTTAGCCGCATTATGTCCGCCATCAGTCAACATGGAGCGTCAATCGTGGAAACCGACTACGGTTCCGAGATTCTCCTGACGGTCATGGTTCCCGTCAGCCGAGAAGCTGCCTTCCGTCAGCAATTGATCGACATCTGCAAAGGGCATATTCGATTTTCAGGCTGATCGTCTCTGCGGATTCAGTAGTAGGGCATCATGGAATTGTTCCTCGTCATATTGTTTCTTTTGCTGACTGGTTTGTTTGCCGGTTCGGAGACCGCATTCTTGTCCTTCGACAATTTCATGGTGGAGATCTGGCGAAAGAAGAAAAGCTTCGGACACAAAACGGTCAGAAAATTCGCAGAACGTCCGGAACGATACCTGAGTCTAACCCTGGTCGGGACTAACATCAGTAATATTGCTTATTCATCGATCGCCACCTTGTATCTTCTGGATCGAGGCGTCTCGAATGTGGCGGTGTTTGTGATTCTGCCGTTTGTGATGCTTCTGGTCGGGGAAATCATACCGAAAGCCCTTTTCCTGCAGTTGTCCAATCGCATGGTCCTTTTGCTTTCTCCGATCCTGGCTTTTTTTGAGGTCATCCTATTTGTACCCATGCGAGTAACCCAATGGATCGCGTTATGGATTAGCCGGATGTTTGGCGTCACGACAACCGGTGAAGTATCGCTCTTCACCGTTCCGGACTTGAAGGCTTTGATCCAGGAGGCGGAAGCCATGGGGATCGTGGACAAGCAGAAACGGGATTTGATACAGCGAATTCTGACGCTACAGGATCGACGTGTGCACGATGTCATGACACCCAGGACAGAAATCGCTGCGGTGGACATCCGAAACGACAGACCCGAGGTCAGGAGAGCAATGATCGAATCTGGGTACTCCCGACTATTGGTGTACGATAGGAATCTGGACAACGTCTTGGGGCTGGTCAGAGCGAAAGATTTTCTGGACACGGAGCAGAACATCACGAAGCGCATTCGGCGCGCTAAAGTGGTGCCGGAGTCGATCTCGCTATTTACTCTGCTGCGTGAAATGCGGAAGGATCATAAGGATTTTGCACTCGTTGTGGATGAATATGGCGGAACCGCCGGAATCATTACATTGGAAGATGTTCTGGAAGAATTGGTGGGCAGCATCGAAGATGAGTATGATACAGAAGAAAAGGCGTTTCGGCAAGTAGTACCTGGCACGATTTTGGCTTCAGGCAGAGCCGAAGTGGATCATATCAACCAGGAACTTGGCGAGGAAATTCCCACCGGCGATTATGCAACCGTAGCAGGATGGATTTTGGATCGTCTCGGTCGAATTCCCAGAACCGGCGATATGGAAGAGATAGACGGCTATTCGGTGAAGATTTTGAGGGCAAGCAAGAGCCGAATTTATGCAGTGCTAATCCGTAAGGGTGAGGCGAGGCCGGGTTTGGAAAGCCAAAAAAGGACTTGACTCGGAAGGATTTGGTGACTATATTATAGTTGGGACATTGAAGAGCCTGACGTTGTTATGGGGACTATATATTGTGCGAACGATATGATTGGTGGTGTGTTTGCACGCGGGTTTTCGTCTGGTACCGTGGGTTTTTGTAGCGAATTTCGTAGGCGGATTATATCGGACGGGGGTTTTGAGTTAGTGTTTAAGGTTTTTGATCGCGGGGTGGAGCAGTCTGGTAGCTCGTTGGGCTCATAACCCAAAGGTCGGTGGTTCGAATCCACCCCCCGCTACTAAATAAAATTAAAGGACTTAGAATCGCTTCTAAGTCCTTTTGTTTTGTGGGTGGAATCCCATTTCGAAAAGCCTGTTGGCAGCTGCAGCTTCGATGTGACAGTTGTAAGTGCCCCGCAATCGGACATTTCTCGAACCTGGTTTTCGCACCTGATGATGAGGAAAAGTCCACACTGGCTGCAGTATCTCGATTCGTTGCTGCATGACGGCGTTGATCCGAGAGATTGTTGCCAGTTCGCAATCAAGAAGCGGAAAGTCATCCGGCTGGTGAAAAGTCTTGACTTTGGAGAAAATCGGACGTATATTGCCGGTTGAAAGAGGTGACGAAAAAGATTGTTCAACGGGGGTAAAAATTATGAGCGGACTTGTTCCAGATCGTCATGGCGATGGTAACAGGTTCGCTTTAACTGTTTTAGGAAAGGCAGGTAAGACGGTATGAAAACAGGATCAAGGCGGATATTGGGCATCTTGGGGCTGGTGACGGTGGGTCTGATGCGGATGTCGACAGTCGTCTATGGGCAGCCGTATGAGCCGGAACACCTGCTGCATTTGTGCGGAGTACCAGGGGTTCAGGAGCGACTTGGGCAGGAGATCGCTGCAACCGGCGATGTAAATTCTGACGGATGTAAGGACTTCGCTGTGTCGGTAATTCCATATAGCAACCCTCTGCAGAGTTACGTCAGCATCTACTATGGTGGTTCGCCACCTGACACCATTCCCGACATCTTCTTGCGAAATCCCTACCCCACCGGTCGATTCGACATGATCGTTTCCAATGTCGGTGACGTGAATGGCGATGGTGTGGACGACATCGCTTCCCAGGGACACTACTCGTCGGAGAGCTTGGAAAGGGTATTCGTGTATTATGGCGGTAGTTCCTTAGACACCATCCCCGATATCGAAATAACCAACACTCCTGCAATCGGCTTTGGTTGGGACCTCTATGCTTTAGGTGACGTGAATGGAGATGGCTTCGACGACATTGGAGTGTACGCACCCGGCTATCAGCAAAGCTCCGGCAAGGTTTGGGTATATTGGGGTGGTAATCCGATGGACACGATACCGGATTGGGAAAAGGCTGGGACGGCACCGCACACCGGCTTCGGCTTCAGCATGGCGGGTGGGGACTTGAATGGCGACGGGTACAGCGATTTTGTGATCGCTGGCGGGGCGGATCCGTCTCCTTCCGTCTGGTACAGCAATTACTATGTGTTCTTTGGCGGCGCTGAATTGGACACGGTTCCAGAATTTGTGATCGAGGGCGGGAATTACCCCGGATACCAGATGGGGCAGTACCTTACGATTATCGACGATTTGAATGGCGACCGCTTTGCCGATCTACTGATCACCTGCGGGATTCCGCGTTGTGTGCTGGTCTTCTTCGGAGGTTCTCCATTCAACGTCACGCATGACGTTGTGCTGCTGGGGATGAGCGGGGCTTCCGATTACGATAGGGTGTCCCGTGCCGGGGATGTGAACGCGGATGGCTATGGCGATATCATTGTGGGGCAGGGCGGAAATGACCTGGTGTTCGGGGGAAAGGTGCTGGTGTACTTCGGGGGAGCCTGGGTCAATCCCAATCCCATGATGGTATGGACCGGGTTTTCTCATCCCTGGGAAGGATGCGGGGAACGGGTGTGCGACCCGGGGGATATTAATGGGGACGGGGTGGACGACATCATGTTTGCCAGTTTCAATAGTTTCAACCAACCAGGCTGTGTGGACATTTGGGAGGGGGACAGCGACTTCGTAGCGGGGGTTAGCGATGAGAGGGGCGGAATGCCGGTGGCAGATTTCCGTCTGCTACCTCCTTTTCCCAACCCATTCAATCAGAGTCTGACGATTCCCCTGCAGATACCCAACGGAATGTCGGGGAAGATGAGTTTGAGAATCTACAACGTCTTGGGTCAGGAGGTGATGGATTTGACGGAAGAACTGACGAATCGGTTGACGAACGGTGGTTCCGGTTATGTTAGTCTGGTCTGGAAGGGGCGGGATTGGAGAGGTCTGGAAGCTGGCAGCGGGATTTATCTGATCGCCTTCAGATTGGCATCATCTCTGCAGGTTCGCAAAGCGGTTCTGCTGCGATAATAACAGGAATGCAACGGAATCAACGGCTTGCTCTTTTGCGTGGGCTTGTGTTTGTCGAACAAGTTATTTAGGAAGGGGAAGTCATCATGAAGTCACAAAGAAGTTCTTTCTCGAAGTGGGCATCGGTAATGGTGCCGGTTCTACTGGCGACGGTAGTGCTGCCCTGGGGCGCCCTGATTGCGGAAGATTTCTTCTACCGGGTGGCATATGACGATGGACAGATGTTCTACCGGTGGGTCTGTCAATGGGCGTGTTACTATGGTGGGAGATTCGATCCGGATACGGGATCTGTGGGCTATAATCCCAATTTCTTTGATCCCGTCTCCGGTGACCCGCATTATTATTATCGTGAGATAGACTCGGCGGGGTTCAATACCGTGTGGACCCAGATTATGAATTCGGAGGATGTGTACGGGGATTACGGTCTTCGGGTTTGGCATGGAAACACTTTGGGCGGATACTACAATGTGGTTGGCAGATACGGTGGCAGCCAGTGCGAACGGTTCGAAGTGGGAGACGAAAGCCCGCCATTGTATCATGGTCACAACTACTTCGCAAACCCATGCACCAGCGCTGTCGCGAGATCAGATCCGGATCCCGACTATCGACCGCGGATCGTCTTCATGAGCCTTCCAGCTGAGCACGAAGCCGGCTACCTGATCGACAGTACGATTCACACGCAGTTCCGAGGGCTTCACGATTGGCATTTGCAACTCATCATGCGGATCGATACTACAAATACCAGTCCGACCGATATTGTAATAGGCGTGACGTTTGGGACGCAGGGTCAGGAATCGCCGGAAGAAAACGCACAACTGGCAACGCCTCACTTGCAGATTTGGGCTCAAGAGGATACCAATTCGTGGGCAGAGGGGACGGATGACTGCACCGTCTGGACGTTCCAGTTGGAAGACATTTTGGAAAGCGGCAACTTTGCAGCCGGTTATGACACTCTGGAGATGATAAAGGAAGACTGCAACGCCTGGAACACCGAGTTGTATCTGCGGATCAACTGGCACGGTCAAGTAGCATTCTACCTGGATCAGATTAGGATTTCGGCAGAGGCTCCCAGTACCAACCAATCCGCGCATCCTATTTCGTTTTCCTCATTTCCTTCGCCGATTCTATGATATGTCCCGCTTCTATTACATATTCGGTGCTGGCGATCTTCCGAATCTCCGGGCGCTGCTCTGTCACCAATATGGATATGCCGAATTCCGAATTCAATAGGTGAAGCAGTCGTATCGTTTCCTCGACCAAGCTGGCTTGCAGTCCCATCGTCGGCTCATCCAACAACAGGATCGGAAGCTGCTCTGGATCGGTCAGCAGCGCTCGTTTGAATGCCATTGCCAACGCCAGCATTTGTTGTTGACCGCCGCTTAACGTCCTTCCCCTGCTATTGCGTTTATCGCTTAGCGCCGGCAAGTATTTGTAGAGTCTGTCGTCCGCCGCTTTGTGTTCCTCGGAGGCATTGCCGGCGCTTGCGATATCCAAATGCTCCTGGACGGTCAAAGAAGGGAATACACGTCTTTCCTGCGGGACAAGAATGATTCCCCGATTGGCGCGGACATTGGTCGCAAATCGATTGATGCTCTCGATGCCATGTTTGATTTCTCCGCTTGCGATTCTGACGCCCTGTATGCCCATTATCGAATTGAGTATTGTGGTTTTTCCAGCACCATTCAAACCGCTGACCAATACAATATCTTCTTTGTTCACAGTAATATTTATATCATATAGCACTTTCCCCCTCAATGGATATTCTACATTCAGTTCCGATATTTCCAAAACTGGAGTGGTTTGAGCGGGACGTTGCGACGATTTCTCGATCATTTCGGCGGTGCCAAAGTAACTATTCTTCACAATCGAATGATTAATTACATAGTCATAATTTCCCATCACTGGATTATTATTGTTATCTTGCGGAATATTTCCACTTTCCATATACAAAATGGTTTGACAAAGGTCTTTCAAATATCGGTATTGATGTTCTATGAAAACTAACGTTCGATTGCCTGTGCCTTTGATGTCGATCAGCAATTGATACAATTCCGCTCGTTCTTGTTCCGCCAATCCTGACAAGGGTTCGTCCAGCAGGAGAATCGCGGGATTCCTGACCAGCGACCTTGCCAATTCGACTTTTCTTTTCAGCCCGAACGGAAGTTCTGCGCATGATATATCCATTTTGTTCTTTGGGAAACCCACTCGCAGCAATGTATCTTGTGACTTTACATAGTCAGCGATCTGCCGATCTTTAAAACGTCGAAAACCAAATATGAAACTTAGTTCCGCAAGGATATTCCTGAGACTCATAGAATGGCAAGCGATATACACATTTTGCACTGCATTCAGATCAGGCACCAAGAGTACATTTTGAAATGTGCGCGATATCAGATGTTTATATTTCGAATATGCTCTCTTGTTTAGGACACTTTCATTCCCATTCTTTTTCACAAGGTTTATGAGGCCGGACGAAGGATTTAGTACGCCGGATAGAAGGTTGATCAGTGTGGTTTTTCCGGCTCCGTTCTGCCCCAAAATCCCATAACTCTGCCCCGGCAGAAAGCGAAAACTGAAATTATTAAGTGCTTTCAGTCCACCGAAATTTCGGCACAGATTGACGGCTTCGAGCGAGAAGTCCTTCTGTTCTGCCAAGTTCCTTTCGGAAGCGAGATGAGGTTTGGACTTTTCGCAATCCGCTGTTTGAATTCTTAGCATATTTACGTGGAGCCAATTCTTAGAAAAGATGCCTTTTTCACGCACCAGAACCAGCACTGCCATTACGATTCCGTAGATTGGGAATCGAAAATCCGATAATCCACGGAACAGCTCCGGCAGAAATGAAAGTATGAAGGCTCCGATTACCACACCGGCGAGATTTCCGCCGATTCCGCCTCCCAGAATCACCATACTTAAAATGATAATGGATTCGAAGAAAACGAAACTCTCCGGAGAGACAAACGATTGGAATGAGGCGAAAAACGCTCCGGAGATTCCTGCGATAACGGCTGCGGTGCAGAAGGCGAATAGTTTCAGCGCCACCAGATTATGGCTTAAGGATCGAGCCAGATTCTCATCGGTCCGCAGCGCGCACCAAGCCCATCCGATGCGGCTAATTGCCAGCCGATGAGTAAACAAGAAAACGCAGAACAGTAGTGCTAATGCCAGAAAGTAAAACGCGGTAGGTGTAGAAAAGGTCATACCAATGAAAGGGGGCGGAATGTTCCGAATCCCTTCGGGACCATTGGTGAGTGAATGCCAATTGGTGGCAACCAATCGGACGATTTCCCCGAAACCCAATGTTACAATCGCAAGATAGTCGCCTCGAACGCGAAGCGCAGGAAGTCCGAGCACGATCCCGAAACAGATAGCAATGAACGCAATAATCGGCAGTTGCATCAGAATGGGCAATCCAGTCGCTTGACTGAGTAATGCGTAGCCATAGGCGCCGACCGCAAAAAACGCAATATAGCCCAAATCGACCAATCCTGCCAGTCCCGTCATCAGATTTAAACCAAGGCTGAGGCTGACATAAATGAAAACGAAAGTTAATATATGAAGGTGATAGGGATTGCGGTCAATCGTTGGTATCGATACTATGAGAAGAAGCACAATGAAAGCTATTTGTAGCACCGAAAGGCGCTTGATTGCGCCGGCAACATTAGATATTGGTGCGTGCATACTTATTCCCTTGTGCCAAGGAGTCCCTGGGGTCGAAGTAAAAGTACAAGTATTAGCAGCAGAAATGCAAATCCATCTTTATAAGCTGAAGAGATATATGCAGATCCGAGACTCTCGATAATCCCCAACAAGAGCCCGCACAGCGCAGCTCCACGCACATTGCCGACTCCACCCATAATCGAGGCGGTGAATGCTTTGATTCCGGGCAGAAAGCCTATATCGTATCTGACGACCCCATAATACATTCCCATCATGGCTCCGCCGATGGCAGCCAATACCGAAGCCACCAAGAAAACGCCCACCAGCACTTGATTCACATTCATGCCAATCACGGATGCCAGCGTGAGATTGTCCCGGACCGCCATGATGGAAAAACCGAACCTGGTTTTTTCCACCACCAGATAGGTTGCAATCGAAAGAGAAATGAGAATAATACATAGAGTGATCTGAACGGGAGAAATCTGGAGGTACCCGAACAGCGAGAAAGGCTCAATCGGGATGATCTCGGGGAAAACCAAGTCGGAGGACGAAACGGTAATGCGAAGCATGTTTTGAAGGAACAGCGACACCCCCAGCGAAGCGATGAGCCCGAGAAGGGCGGGGGAATTCCGGCGGAGCAGGTTTCTGAAGAGGAAACGCTCCATCAAGAGCCCTGCGACACAAGCTGTTATGATTCCGGCGAGAAGTATGATGACAACTCGAAACCCAAAAGGGACGCCAGGGGTCAGCGCCCAGGCGCCCAGCGCGCCCATCCCGCCCAGCGTGATCAATTCGCCTTGCGCGAAATTCACGATGCGGATTACGCCAAATATCAAAGTGTAACTGAGTGCCAGAACCCCATATATCGCCCCCAGTGCTAAGCCATCAATCAGGTATTGTAGAAACAACTCCTATCCTCGAAGTTATTTGCCGGATGCGGCTGAATTCAACCGAAGTGTAACCCTGCAGGTTCCACTCGGATATTCGGCTTCTTCATTGTTCAACGATAGAGTTTGAATTTCCCATCCTGCACAATGTAGAAATACGGGATATTATTACTCTTGTCGCCTTTTTCGTCGAACACATACGGTCCAGCAATACCTGTCCATTGGAAGTCTTTGCGATGAAGAGCGGCGACGATTTCGCTCCTAACCGTCGAATTGGCAAGTCTGACGCCTTGGGCGACGATCATGGCGGCGTCGTAAGCCAGGGGAGCATAAGTTTTCACATTTTCGCCGTATTTTTCTTGATATCGTTTCAGGAAACTTTGCGCTGCTTCCATTTCCTCCCAGGGCGGTGCCGGGAAGCTGACGATAGTGCCTTCCACACTTGAGCCGCCAATTTCCATCAATTTCGGGGCGAAGAAACCATCGCCGCTGATGAATCGGGCTTCGAGACCTCGGGTTTTCCCCTGGCGTATCAGCAGCGCGCCTTCCGGAAACATGCAACCCGCATAAACCACGTCGGGTTTGGCAGCTTTCAGTTTGGTGACCAGGGTGGAAAAGTCCTTATCCCCTACATTGAACGCCTCTTCAGCCACCAGTTGCAGCCCGATTTCCAGGGCTTTTTCCTTGAACGCGAGCGCCAGCCCTCTCCCGAAGGCAGTTTTGTCATCGACCACGGCAAAGCTCTTGGCGCCGAGCTTCTCTTGTGCGAATACGGCGGCGGCGGGTCCCTGGTCAGAATTCCGCAGCACTGCCCGAAATACCTCGGGGAAACCTTGCAGCGTCAGCTCGTCGGCAGTGCTGGCGGGTGTGACCATCACTAAGTTCGCCCGATGGTAAATCACCGACGCCGGGATTGAACACCCACTGTTCAGATGTCCGACCACTCCCACCACATCCATATCCGCAACCAGTTTCGACGCGGCGTTGGTGGCTTCCTTTGGGTCAGCCCGATCGTCCAATTTGAGAACCTCAACCTCTCTGCCCAGAAGCCCGCCATTTCGATTGATTTCCTCGACTGCCAATTCCACTCCACGAGCCAGATCCTGCCCCATTTGACCCTGATCGCCCGAAATGGGTGCCACGGTTCCGATGACGATTGCCGATTTGCTGCCTCCGGTGCGGCTCTTCTCGGAGGGACCGCAACCCGTAATAAGCAGCAATGAAATCACGATCACGAAAAATAGGAAGAATTTCTCCGGGCGCATCGCAATTCTCCTTGTCTTGCCCTATGACGTGGGTGACCCAAATCCTGGGTATGGACAAAATATAATAATAATCTCGTTTTTGTCAAGCGAAATCAAACGTATCGACGCCTGTGGCATCAATCGGGACTGACTGCACGTCCAGACCAGCTTCGTGTACACTTCCATGTAACATCTGTATGATGGAACATACTGCACGCATGGAAGACACTTGGTGTGATCATATTATGAATAAAAGAATTAGATTAGAGGCATGGGATTTGTATTTGAATTCGGGCGGACGAAGAACCAACTCAAGATCGAGGTTTAGAAATGCTCGCCACCCAGTTACCATCAAACAAAGTGCTTTTCGGCACGATCGCATTTGTCGTTGCGGTGAGCCAGTGTTTCTCCGGAACCCTGATTGACCAAGCCGACAGTCTTTATGCGTTGCGGGATGTCGGATTTAACCCGGTGCGGATGGTGGCATCGTCTGCCAACGTGGATAAGGCAATCTCGCTTTATCAACAGGCGATTCGTGTGTCCTCAGGGGCAGGAAAGGAAGACGCCATTTGGAAATTGATGCGAGCCTACTATTTCGAAGGGATGTACACCACATCTGACCCTGACAAAAAGATAGGATTCTTTGACCAAGGCAAAGAAGTTGGCGCACAAGGGCTTCGGGAGTATCCCGAGTCTCAAATCATTCATACCGGCATGGCGATTTTGTGGGGCGCCTGGGCACAGGAATCATCGGCTATCCGGGTCATGAGCAGTGGGGCAGTCGATAAGATCAGATACCATTGTGAGAGAGTCATGGAATTGGATCAGGGTGACTGCCGGGCGATTGCCATGCGGATTTATGGAAGGCTTCATTTCAAAGCCCCCAGGATCCCATTCGTCTTGGGCTGGACGTCCAAAGCGGAATCCGTCAGGCTCTTGGAACAGGCATATCGGCTGGCGCCGGACGACCTATTTGCGAAGCAATACCTTGCGGAAGCGTTGTATGCCAGGGGCGAAAAGGACAGAGCCTTGGCTCTAATGGAAGAAATCTTGAGAACGGATCATATTGTCATCGGTGTGGTGGAGGACGCATTCAACAAGTGCAAAGCGCGAGTGATCTTGGAGAAATGGCACATGTACGCGGAAAGAAATCGAGGTGAGTATGACGCCCAATAACATTTTCCTGACTGGCGCGACCGGGAACATCGGCGCCAATTTGATGTTGCGCATACTGGACGATGATCCGGCTTGCCGCGTGTTCCCGCTGGTCAGAGCAAATTCAACATTGGAGGCGGAACAGAGGGTGTTGGACGCTATCCAAATCGTGACGCCGGACACGGACATTGAATCGGTCCGGAAACGGATTACAGTCCTGTGCGGCAATGTCTCTCAACACAATCTGGGACTGGCGGACTCGACACGAAATGATCTGTCCACGAAGATTACCCACATCATCCATTCGGCAGGCGCCACCCAGTTCAATCTGTCCTTGGGTCAAGCGCTCCTCACCAATTATACCGGCACCCGCAACGTTATGACCTTTGCCAAACTGGTGCACGGCAAGGGCAGGCTGCAACGTGTCGCTCATGTCAGCACTGCATACATCTGCGGAACGTTGGAAGGGACCATCTACGAGGACGAACTGCCGAACGTCGCCCGGTTTCTGAATAATTATGAATGGTCGAAATGGGAAACGGAGCGCTATCTTAGGAACCTCATGGGTGTCCTGCCCTTAACCATCTTTCGCCCTAGCGTAGTCATCGGCGATTCGCGAACCGGCAGGCTCATCAAATTTAACGTCCTGTACCCGCCTTTGAAATTCATCCTGCACGGTCATATCAAAGCGCTCCGCTGTTCCCCGGACACTCCTCTGGACGTAGTGCCGGTAGACTTTGTCTGTGACGCCATCCATCACATTTTCTTCAAATCGGAAAGAAGTGTGGGTAAAACCTTCCACATTGTCGCCGGAAAAGGCAAAGCAGCCACGGTCGGCGAAATCGTCAACCATGCGATTGACTTTTTCAACGAGAGATTTCTGGGAGCATCGGCGACGGCAATTCGTTACCTTCCGAAAACCTGCCGTGACCTGGATTCACCGGAACCCGACGGCACGGGACAAAGGACAAACAGAGCCATGACAATGTTCGAGGACTATCTGCACTGGGACCGGCACTTTGATGACGCTAACACCACGGAGGCTCTGCGTGGCTCAGGCATTGAGGCTCCAAGACTGGCAAGCTATTATAACGCGATCCTTAGCCGGTATTTCGATAGCGGCACGATCAAGCTGAGAAAATGCGCTGCTTAGGAAGACCTTTCTATGACAATCAAGGTTATCATGAACGGCAATGCCATCGCGCGTGGGAACCGGAATCTGGAGCGGCTAATGCGGCAGAAATTCTGCGGGTCGCTGACAGATTTGGAACGGACAGCCTTCCCGGGTCACGCCACGGAAATCGCCCGGCAAGCCGTGAGAGACGGTTTCGACACGATAGTTGCTGTTGGAGGCGATGGGACGGTCAACGAGGTGCTTAACGGTATTGCTGGATCTGACGTGGCGCTTGGCATTATTCCGTTGGGGACGGCAAATGATCTGGCTATGTGCTTGGGTATTCCGACTGGATGTGAGCTGGCTTGCGATGTCATCCGCGACGGCTGCCTGCGCCCGATTGATGTCATCAAATGCAGCGACGCGCTCCCTTTCCCTCCAATGAGAAGGGGAGAGCAAACAGGGAAGGCTACTCAGAGATATTTTGTGACCACCGGCGGAATCGGTCTGCCGTGCGAAATTGCGGGTATTGTCAATCGCATTAAGAGCAGAAAATCATTGGGCGGACGATTTGGTCTGGTGTTTTCCCACAATCTATACGTCGCGGCTGCTTTCCTGGCAATCGCGAGGAAGTGGAAACACCGGAACCTCTTGACCATTCGGAACAACGGCAACTCCACGACTGTGGACGCGCAGTCGGTACTGATCAGCAATCAGCCGTTGCTGGGACGGAGATTCTTGATCTCGCCCTGCGCTCGCAACGACGATGGTCGGTTCGACGTCACTGTGATTCGTAACACGAAAGCGTGGCTGCGTGACCTATTGGTCGTCTTGAAAGTGCTCTCGGGCACACCAGATTCCATCGCCTCGGTCGACAGGTGGAAAGCCCGTGAGCTGACGGTTGAAGCCGATACGCCTATCGCATTTCTCGGGGATGGCGAGGTATTTCAAGTCGGCTCGAAGGTCAGGATTGAGATCCTGCCGCATGCGTTGAACGTAATCGTTCCGAGATCTCATACGATGTGTCGTTCCCGCGACTTGTCCGCCCTGGCGGAAAGCGGGAATCCGGGTTTATTTCCCCTCTACGCCAGTAGGGGGGAACATAAGGGGGGTTGCCTGTCTGTGTCATTGCCGCCAAAGGCTTGCCATTCAAGGCGGGAATCTGAATAGTGGTCGACCATGGAAATTGTTCTGACATATCTGCCAAAGCCCGGATACCTCAAGCGGATGCAACTCTATTGGGCGAAAATGTTTCCGCTTCCCAAAGCCTTGCTGACTGCCGTGCTCCAGTACGTCAGTTTCACCTGGATGTTGTGCAGAATTCACCACGTGCGGCTCTTTCTGCTTTCGCCGTTCACGTTGGTCGGGATTTGGACGATTTTCGCTTTTCTGACTATCCTGAGACTCATGGATGAATTGAAAGACAAAGAAATCGACCGGGCACTGTTTCGGGATCGTCCGGTGCCGTCAGGCAGAGTTCTGGAATCGGATATCTCGTTCATCCTCATGACGATTATTGCGCTCGTGCTTTTAGCTAATCTGTGGGCTGGCAGGGTATTTTTCGCTGCGGCTGCGTTATTGTGCTATGCTTTGCTGATGTTCAAGTATTTCTTCATTCCGAATGTCCTGAGGAAATACCTCCTCTTGAATCTGGCGACCCACAATCCATTTACTGCTCTGGTGTTCCTGTATGTGACCGTGCTATTCTCGGCGCAATATCTGTTAAGCCTGCATCAAATCGATTGGTCATCGGTGCTGCTGGTGATTTTGATGTTCTGGGCGATGGTCTTTGCCTGGGAGATTTCCCGGAAAATCCGTTCCAGAGAAGAGGAGAATGACTACGTGACCTATTCTCAGCTTCTGGGTCGAGTGGGTTCGGTCATCACTGCAGCAGGCGCCCAGACCTTGACATTTCTGCTGGCTCTTCACTTCTACCACTTTTATTCGCTGTCTAGGGCTTTCGCGGTGATTTTGGTAATCGGATACGCAGCAACGATGTTCGGTCACGTTCGCTTCATCGTCCGACCAAGTTTCAAGACATCGCAACTGAAGCCTTTTGCCGAGAGATACATTCTCTGCGTGCTTCTTTCATTCGTCGTCGATTTGATTCTGAGTATTTGACAGGAGTCAATCCCATGCTGACCATGAGCGATCATTTGATCTCAAGCGATGCCCCTTCGAAGGCGATCAGCCCGCGGCGTGTGGGCGGCAAAGGCTGGAATCTGTTTCGACTGCACAACCACGGTTTCCCGGTTCCGCGCTGGTGGGTGGTGCCAAGTGACGTGTTCGACAATGCCCTGGTACCGTTCAGAGCAGCCATCAATGGGATTCTGAGCCGGATTGATTTCTCCGATCCTGGTTCCATTGACAAGTCGTCCCACCGGATCCAAGACCTCATCCACCGCATCGAAATTCGCTCGGAATTCTGCCAGGATCTGGCAAGGGAGGTCGAGGAAAAGTTGGGGAAGCAAGCGCTCTTGTCCGTTCGATCCTCTGTCATCGGCGAAGATTCTTCCGACCATTCTTTTGCGGGTCAGATGGATTCGTTCTTGAATGTGCGAATTGTCGAAATCCCAAGAGCGATCAAGATGGTCTGGGCGTCGGCATTTTCCGCGAGAGCTTTGACCTATCGAAAGAAGAAACATATCGACGCGTCCAATCTGTCCGTGGCGGTAATCATTCAGAAAATGGTGCAATCGGAGGCTTCCGGGGTCCTGTTCACCCGACATCCTGAGAGCAGAGCCAAAGAGTGCATGATCTGTGCCGGATTCGGTCTGGGCGAAGGTGTGGTGCAAGATATGGTCGAGACTGACACCTACCGTATTGGGTGGGATGGGGATGAGATTACCCGTGATGTCCATGAGAAGCATAGCCGGTTGGCGTTGGGCGCCAATGGCACTGACGGCGTGCAAGTGGAATCGCTTCCTGACCACCAGCGGTCACAACAGGTTCTGACCCTGGCGCAAATTTGCCGGCTGCGTGATCTGGGTGTCAAAGCAGAACGTTGCTTCGGCTGTCCTCAAGATATGGAATGGGCGTTTGACGCATTCGGCTATCTGCATTTCCTTCAGACGCGTCCTATTGTCTTCCCCCACAGCAAGCCCTCTCCTTCGAGCGCCCGTATCTGGGACAATTCCAATATCGTTGAAAGTTACCCTGGCTTGACGCTTCCTTTGACGTTCTGCTTCATCCGCACCGGCTACGAAAATACGTTCCGCAACGCCGCCCTCGGATTCGTTCTGCGCAAAAACGAAATCAAAAAAAAGAATGAGATTTTCCGTAACATGATCGGGCTCCTGGAAGGGCGTGTCTACTACAACCTGCTGAATTGGTACGAAATGCTGTCCTTCCTGCCGGACTTCAAACGGCATCATAAAGAAGCCTGGGATCGGATGATCGGCATCGCGCAGAAAATCGACTTCCCTCAGAACAAGCGATCATTCCTCGACAACCTATATACCATGTCCGCAGTGGTCTGGAAACTCCTGACAGTCAAGAGTACTGCGAAAAGATTCTTTGCGCACTTCCGGTCGGCTTACAACCAATTCAAAGACATCGATTTTTCCCAATTCGACGAACACCAGTTACTTGCAACCTATAACGCGCTCTCGCGGGAATTCTTGAAAAAATGGCATCTGACAGCGTACAATGATTTCTGCGCCACCAAATATTATGATTGGCTTTCCACTCTTTGTGGCAAATGGGGATTGGGCAGTTATCCCAACCTGCACAATCACCTGCTGTGCCGGGAGCAGGGTGTCGAGAGTGTTGCGCCGGTCCGTTCGCTGGTCAGTCTGGCGGAAACAATCCGGGCAAATCCGACCTATCGAGAACTGATATCCGGAGGAGACAGTCGCGGGATATGGCAGCGGATCCAATCTGAGCCGCAATATGCCGCCGTCAAAGATGCCCTGGAAACCCATCTGAGTGCATTCGGCGACCGGGGTCTGGAGGAACTGAAGCTGGAAACGAAGACTTTCCGGGAGGAGCCGGAAAAGCTGATTGATCTAATCAAGAATTACTGCCGGCACGGTCTGACCATGCACGACATCGACAAGCAGGAAAAGAAAATCCGCAATGATGCCGAGGAGTTCCTGCGGCAGACGTTGAAGAATCCAATCAAGAAGCTCCTGTTCCGTTTTGTCCTCCGGAAAGCGAGGATGGCGGTTGCGTACCGCGAGAATATGCGATTCGCGCGCAGCCGCCTGTATGGGATCGTCAGGCATCTGTTCCAGCGCATGGCGGACCTATTTGTGGCGAGGGGTCTTCTTGAGTCCTCTTCCGACATCTACTATTTGACTATGGACGAAGTTTTCGGCACCGTCCAGGGGACTGCGGTGACACGGAATCTGCAAGCTCTGGTCGAACTTCGCAAATCAGAATATGCCGAATTTGCTCGTCTCACCCCAAAAGACCGGATCGAGACCACCGGTATTCCCGCATTGAATTTGATCCATGGTTGCGATACCGATTCCGTAACGGGGAACAGGTTGATGGGTGTTGGATGCTCGTCAGGCATTGTCCAGGGAAAAGCCAAAGTCGTGCTCGACCCTCACTGTACTGCCGGTGATGGCGACAGTATCCTGATCGCCCGGTCAACCGATCCCGGCTGGGTATTCTTGATGATCTCTTCGAAAGGAATCGTGGTGGAGAAAGGCAGCGTATTATCTCATACTGCCATTATCGGTCGGGAATTGGGGATTCCGACCGTAGTTGGGGTCAAAGACGCCACAAAGCTGATTCCTGACGGCGCCCAAATCACCATCAACGGCAGTACGGGAGAAGTCCGATGGCAATGACATCTTTAACATTTGATCCGTCCCTGATGGAATCTTTCATCCGATTCGGATACGACCATTATCAAGGCGACAACAACTGGATTCCTCCCTTGATGAGGGACTTGCGCGCACAGCTCTCGCCAAAGCACTCGTTCTACCAGAAGTCCGGAAACCGTCACAGGCATTTCCTGGCGACGGCAAACGGGAATGTGGTCGGCAGAATTTCCGCCATGGTCAATGGTGATCTTAAAGACAGAGATGGCACGCCGGTCGGCACCGTCGGCTTCTTCGAGTGTATTGATGATCACAATATCGCCCACGACCTTTTCGGATCAGCGATTCAATGGCTGCATGAGGAAAACGGAATCAACCGAATCTGGGGACCCATGAATTTCGATATCTGGCACAGCTACCGATTGATGACGAAAGGATTCGATCAGAAACTGTTTTGCGGCGAGCCATATAACAAGCCTTACTACCCTGATCTGTTCCAGCGTTCCGGTTTTGAAGCCAAGTATGCTTGGGATTCGGTGGAAATAACGGGACGCCAGGCTCTGGAAACTATGATTACACGCGGGAAGAGCCGGTATGAGTTGCTCTTGACCCGCGGCTATAGTTTCGAAACTTTCAACGTACACAGATACGAACACGAGTTGCGAAAACTTCACCGGGTCCTTTGCAAGTCATACAGCGGATTTTTGGGCTTCACTCCCATCACATTCGAGGAATTTGCGCAGCTTTCCAAAGGAAGTCGGTATGCGCTTCGACCGGAACTTTCCATGTTTGCGTACAACGAGAATAATGAGCTCGCAGGCTTTTCAGCTTCATTTCTGGAACTGTCGGACGCGGTACGCTCTATGCATGGCAAAACGAACCTGATTAGTAGGCTGCGTTTCCTTAACAACCGGAAAGACGCAGATTGCGTCAATTTCTACATCGGCGGCATCACGCCGGAAGAGGTCGCAAAACGTAGCGGCTTGGGCAGAGCCGGATTCTACTTCGTCATCGACAAGGTGCTGAAGCACGGTTACGAAAAATTGCTGCTTACGTTACGGTTGAAAGGGAATTTCGCCCACGCGTTGCTTTGGAAGAACGACACCGAGCCCCAGCGCGAATACGCATTGTGCGAGTTGAATCTATGAACGAGAAATTCGACATCTTCTATAGCGACCGCGCCACCGGAAAATTGATGACGGAGAAGATCTACGCCAGTCCTTTCTTGTACTGGTCTTATAATACCAATATCGGGAAATGGGCGACCGATCTGATTTTTCGGACGAAGATTGCTTCTCGGCTATACGGCTGGTTCAACCATCGAAAATGGAGCGCCAAGAAAATCGGTCGCTTCGTTCGGGATTTTGACATCGACATAAGAGAATTCCCGAGCCCGATTGAGGATTTCGCCAGTTTTAACGATTTCTTTGTCCGCGAAATTGATCCAAGCAAGCGACCGATTAACAGCAAAAAGGGTGTGTGCATCGCTCCGGTTGATGGGAAAGTCCTCGTGTATCCAGTGATCGATTGCCATGCAAGGTTCCGGATCAAACGCTGCACCTTCAACCTGAGCCAATTGGTGTGCGACACATCGGTCGCCTCGCGATTTGACGGCGGTTCCATGCTGATCTCCCGCCTGAGTTTGAAGGACTATCACCATTTCCATTTTCCCGATTCGGGAATCCCGGGTTCAGCCAAATCCATCTCTGGAAAATACTATGCGGGCGGTCCGTATGCTCTGCGTTCACTGGTGCCGTTCTACACGGAAAATTACCGGATGGTGACGCGTTTCGACTCGGACCATTTCGGTCCAATGGCAATCATGGAAATTGGCGCATTCACGGTGGGATCGATTCGGCAATGTTTCCAGCCGGGCGCACATATCGCCAAAGGGGCGCACAAAGGCTTCTTTGAAATGGGCGGATCGACGGTAGTCCTGCTGTTTCGTAAAGGGGCGATCGAATTCGACGAAGATTTGGTCAAGAATTCTTCTGAGGAAACCGAGACCTTTGTCAAATTCGGAGATTCCGTGGGAAATGCAGTTGGAAATCAGAATCAGCGTAGGGGCTTAGCATGCTAAGCCCCTACTCCGTAAGAAAGGCGAGTGAAGATTGGAATGAGAGCAAATAGTCAGAGGAAGTGTAATATGGCGACGATTCGCTACGCACAATGCTGGGAAGATCCGGAGACCCTGAGGAAGGCGTTGGATGTCACTACGGAGGATGATGTGGTATCTATCGCCTCCGGTGGCGACAACACCTTTGCCTTGTTGTTGGACAATCCGCGATCTGTGACAGCGGTGGACGCAAATCCTCTGCAGATCTTCCTGGTGGAATTGAAATTGCGAGCCATCCAGCATCTCGATTACGATGATTTCGCGGGATTCGTGGGCGCACGACCGTGTGGTGTCAGGACTCAATTGTATCAGAGATTGCGTCAAACGCTTAGCCCCGAAGCCGGACAATATTGGGATGAGCATCCGGGAATTATTCGACGGGGAATTATCCACTGCGGGAAATTCGAACGCTATTTCGCTGTGTTCCGTCAGATCGTGATGCCTTTGGTACACAGGTCCAGCGCCATATTCAGGCTTCTGAGCGCCGATTCGTTGGAGGAACAACAAAGATTCCACGATCACGTCTGGAACAACCGCAGGTGGCGGTGGCTGTTTCAAGTTTTCTTCGGAAAGCTGCTCTTGGGGCGTCTGGGGCGCGATCCATCGCTTTTTCGCTACGTCAAAGATGGCAATATCGGCGACATTCTTCTTGATCGCGTGCGGCGTGGGCTGACCCAGGTTCCGATTCGGGACAATTACTTCGTGGAATACATCCTGACCGGTAGATACTGGAACTTGGAAATAGCCCATCCGTACTTACGTGCCGCCAATTTCCAAGTTCTGAAAGAGCGCATTGACCGGATCCAAATTGTCTGCTCAAGCCTTGAAGATCATCTTAAGACCTTGCGCCCGGGCGCGATTTCGAAGTTCAACCTTTCGGACGTTTTCGAGTACATGAGCGAAGAGGAAATGACAAGGAATCTCCGGCAGATCCATCGTGTCAGCCGCGACCAGGCGACCCTCGCATTCTGGACTCTGTTTGTTCCTCGTGATATTCCGTCGGGCCTCAAAGGACAATTCGAATCTGACCGATCAGCTTCGGACAAGCTTCAGTCAACGGAAAGGGCATTCTTCTACGAGAACTTCTGCATCTGGCATGTATGCCATCAGGCTGTTCCTATTTGCGTTTCGTAAGCCATTTTTTTCGTTTCCGAACCCCGATTTTTCGAAAGCTAAATCTCGGCAAATACATCGCCTTCCTCAACTCCGCGATCCTGTGTTTCGAACTATCCCTGTCATTTCTCGCCGCCACAAATCCCCACTTTTTGCTTGACATTCCTGACATTTGTGATTATTTTTACAAACAATCCTCCGGCTGCATGTGTCTCATTTCGAATCGGAAGCTTGGCATGACCCGGCATTTCAACCTCAATCGCCGCCAATTCATCAAAATCGCAGGCATGGGCGCTGTTGGAGCGGGAATGGCAGCGAGGCAGCTCCACGCGACATCGTTCCCAACCGGACTCAGTGTCGACCTTGGGCACGGCAGCGAATACGAAATCCCCACCTTCTGCGAATTGTGCTTCTGGCGGTGCGGTGTGATTGCCAGGGTCCGGGACGGGCGGATAGTCAAATTGGAGGGGCATCCGAGGCATCCGCTTTCCAACGGGAAACTGTGTCCGAGAGGTAATGGCGGCACGGGGTTGGCATACGATCCTGACCGGCTCCGGAAGCCCTTGATCCGTTCAAAGAATCGCGGAGAGCAAGTGTTCCGGGAAGTCTCCTGGGAAGACGCGCTGGATTTCGCCGCCGAGAAGATGCTTGCCATCAAGGACAAATGGGGAGCGGATTGTCTTGCGTTGTTCACTCATGGCTATGGCGGATCCTTCTTTAGCCACCTTCTGCGGGCGTTCGGATCGGAAAACATTGCGGCGCCTTCTTATGCGCAGTGCCGCGGTCCCCGGGAGGTGGGATTTGAGATTACCTATGGGGAGTACGTCGGCGCCCACGAACGAACTGATATTGCCAATACCCGGATGCTGGTGCTCCTGGGTTACCACCTGGGCGAGAATATGCACAATACTCAGGTGCAGGAGTTCGCGGAAGCGATCTCAAGAGGCGCCAAGCTGGTAGTGGTCGATCCGCGGTATTCCGTGGCTGCCGGAAAAGCCGATTGGTATCTTCCTATCAAGCCCGGCACCGATATGGCGTTGCTGCTGGCTTGGATGCATGTGATTATCAACGAAGGCTGGTTCGACAAGGAGTACGTGGCGAAGTATACCTATGGCTTCGAACAACTGAGACAGCACGTCCAGTCTTATACTCCTGAGGCTGTTTGGACTATCACCGGCATCAATCCCGAGCTGATCCGCGCGACTGCTCGGGAAATGGGTCATCAGAAACCGGCGGTCATCATCCATCCCGGACGCCGGGTCACCCGATACGGCGACGATACCCAACGATCTCGTGCCGTCGCAATCTTGAATGCGATTTTGGGAAGTTGGGGGCGCAAGGGCGGTTTCTACTATCCCGGGGAAATCGAAGTACCGGCTTTTCCACATCCTGCCTATCCCGAGCCCACCCGGAAACGCGCCGACCTGTTGATCAAGGAATATCCTCTGGCAGCGGATACTCTGGCGTCGGGTCTGTGCGATGCCACGTTTCCTGTACCACAATCCTCGTATCAAATCAGGGGTTGGTTGGTCTATGGCAGCAATCTGATCTACTCTCTGCCTAATCCGCAGCGGGTGGAGGAGGCAATCCAACATCTGGAATTCATAGCCGTGTCCGATGTGTTGCCTATGGAAATCGTGGGGTGGGCGGATGTGGTATTTCCTGATGCATCATATCTGGAAAGATTCGATGATCTGTACGTCGGCACTTTTCGCGATCCCTTCATTGCATTGCGCCAGCCGGTCATCGATCCCATCGGCGACACCCGCCCGCCGTGGTGGGTTGCGAAGGAAATGGCGAAACGGCTGAGTTTGGAAGAATACTTCGCCTGGAATGATATCGAGGAATATTTGCAAACGCGCCTGGATTCGCTGGGTCTGAGGCTCAGCGATTTGAAACGGGATGGGGTCGTTGTTTTTCCCAGGCGTCCGCTATATTTCGAAGAAGGCGTTCCACCCGTATTCAATACGGATTCCGGGAAAATCGAGCTGTATTCGAACCAATTGGCAGCCTACGGTCAAGAGCCCATCCCCGTTTACAAGGACCACGGTGAGCCGCCTGCCGGCTATTATCGGCTGTTGGCGGGTCGCGATCCGGTGCATTCTTTCAGTCGTACTACGAACAATCCCATTCTGAATCGGATTAGTAATACTAATCACGTGTGGGTGAATCGCAGAGTTGCGCTGGAGTGGGGGCTGACAGATGGTCAGATGATCAAGCTGCGAAATCAAGACGGCGTGGAATCATCGCCTATTCCTGTTAAGGTGACGGAAAGGATTCGTCCGGATTGCGTCTATTTGGTACATGGATATGGTCACACCGCACGCGGCTTAACCAATCATCGTGGCGCCGATGATGCCAGGCTCATCACCCGATACAACACCGACCCAATCATGGGGGGGACCGGTATGAATGTCAACTACGTCACCTTCGTCGTCTGACAACGTTCGGAGAAAGGACAATCCATGGCAAGGTATGGGATGGTGATCGACACCAAACGGTGCGTGGGTTGCCACTCCTGTGTCATCAGCTGTTTCATGGAAAATGATGTCCCGGACGGCTATTTCCGCGACTGGGTCACCGAGGTCGTCTCGGGCGAATTCCCAAATTTCCGCACCGAAATCCGTTCGGAACGATGCAATCACTGCCAGAATCCGCCTTGTGTCTTCGTATGCCCATGCGGTGCCTCGTACAAAGATGAGTTGACCGGAACGGTCCTGGTGCACATCAAGAAATGTTCCGGGTGCAAAGCGTGCATGGCAGCCTGTCCGTATGACGCTCGTTTTATCAATCCCAAGGGCTACGCGGACAAATGCACCTTCTGCAAACATCGTGTGGACAGAGGCTTAGACCCGGGCTGTGTTTCTACATGCCCGACATCGGCGATCAATTTTGGTGATCTGGATCAACCGGGCAGCCGCCTGCTGAAGCTGATGGAAGGCAGAATTGTCCGCAGTTTGAAGCCCGAAGCCGGCACGAAACCGAATATTTTCTATCTGCTGTGAGCCACGGATGCTGGAGATCACACAATACCGACACAACCCATTGGTCGATCCCAATCTAGACATTTGGGGGTTGCCGGTTTCCGCGTATTTGTTCCTGGGCGGGTTGGTAGCGGGATTGATGATCCTGAATGGCTTCTGGAGGCTAAGAGGCAGCACCGACCGCATGGCAGCAAGTACCCGAATCGGACCGATTTGGGCGCCGATCCTGCTTTCTCTGGGCATGTTTTGCCTCTGGCTGGACTTGGAAAACAAGCTGAATGTCTATCGTTTCTATTTGACCTTTCGGATCGAATCTCCCATGTCCTGGGGCGCCTGGATTCTGATCCTGGTATATCCCGCTCAAATCTTAGGAATGGCGCTCCCGGGTGGTATGGAAAGGTTTCCCAGACCAGTTCGATTCTTGAATCCTGCTTGGGAAATCATCAAATGTCTCGCGCGGAAATGGCAGAAGGCGGTCTCCATTACCAATATCGTGTTGGGCGTCATGCTGGGGATTTACACCGGAATTCTCCTATCGACCTTCGCGGCGAGACCGTTGTGGAATACCTCGATATTAGCGCCTCTGTTTTTGATCAGCGGGTTATCCACTGCAACCGCCTGGAACATGTTGAGCAAGCCGACGCTATTGGAAAACGGATCGCTGATCCGATGGGATATTGGGCTCCTGGCGACCGAGTTCGTGTTCTTGGTACTCATCGTCACGAACCTTGCGAGTGGAACCCAAGCACATCAGGAAGCCGGGAAATTGATTCTGGGCGGCGCTTACACGGCATCGTTCTGGGTGGTGGTTGTGATGTTGGGGATTGCGTTGCCTCTGTGGTTGGAGATCAGAGAAGTGGTCGGACGCTTTGTGCCTCCCTGGACTGCGCCGGTACTGATACTGCTGGGCGGGGTCGCGCTTCGAATTATCCTTGTTCAAGCCGGACAAGCAAGCCATCTGCCAGATACAGAACTTCTTTCCACCGAATTGCCGTAATAATGTCTGACATAGCGTTTTGCAGGAACTGATATGAAAGAGTCAAAGCCGAAACCGTACTGGTCGCCATATCTGGCGGGGTTGGGGCTTGGATTGGTTTTGCTGTTGTCCTATGTCATTCTGGGGGAGGGATTAGGCGCATCGGGAGCCTTTGCCAGGTTCGAATACACCGTCCTCCGTGCCATAGTCCCGAAGCATGTGGAATCCAATCCGTATATGTTCGAGTACTTTGCAAACGGGGCTAATCCTCTGGCTGATTCCCTGGTCTTCATCGTGATCGGAGTGTTTGTGGGAGGGTTCGTGAGTGGCATTGCCGCCGGTCGATTCAAGAAGGCGGTGGACAAGGGTCTGCGGATCTCTCAGGGCGGACGTTTCGCTTTCGCGTTCATCGGAGGCACTCTAATGGGAATCGGCGCCCGGATTGCCCGAGGCTGCACTTCCGGTCAAGCTCTGTCAGGAGGAGCTACATTGGCATTGGGCAGCTGGGCGTTCATGTTTGCCGTTTTTGGCGGTGGTTACGCAGCGGCATACTTCATCAGGAGGCAGTGGCTATGAGCTTCCCCTTAGGTCCGAGCGGAGCATTCTCCGCGAATACTGGATTGCTGCTGGCATTCTTCATCGGAATCGGGTTTGGCTTTTTTCTGGAGAAGGCAGGATTCAGCAACGCCAGGAAATTGACGGCACAATTCTATTTCCGCGATTTCGCCGTTTTGAAGGTGATGTTCACCGCCATCGTCGTCGCAGGATTGGGATTCTGGTTCCTGGTGGGTGTGGGTGTATTGGACCTAAGTTCCACTTACATCAACCCGACTTTCCTGCTGCCGCAGATTATGGGAGGGCTGATCCTCGGTATCGGATTCGTCATCGGCGGTTACTGACCAGGCACCTCCTGCGTTGCAGTTGCAACCGGAAAACTTGATGCGATATGGTATATCGGCGGCATTTTCTTCGGAATCCTTGCCTACAGTGAGGTCCAGCCGATGGTTGCCGCCTTCCACAATTCGGGGAACATGGGGGAGGTCTTCGTCTGGCGCTGGCTGGGCGTTTCCCCCGGGGTGATTCTGTTGTTGGCAGTCCTGATGGCGGTCGGAGGCTTTGCCATTGGGACTTTGATAGAAAACAAAAAGGGAACTGTGGTCAATCCGCAGTGATCCGACCTTCAAGTTTGGAGACAAGTCATGGATCGGAAAATCTTGCATAGGATCGGGGCGGTCATTCTGGTGGCGGTTGCCGTGATCTTGATGTTGATGGGACGTCCCCCAAATCTGGCGCCACTCAGGGCGGCAGAGGAGGTGGGAGCGATCGTTGGCAATAATGAGGATAAGTTAAGCCCGATGGCGTTGGCGGAATGGATTATCGGGGAAACCGGCGATTATCAGATCGTTGACATTCGCGATCCCCAGGATTTCGCTGATTTCAATATCGAAGGATCCGTCAATATTCCGGTCGCGTCGCTTCTGTCGCAGGAAGGCATGTCCCGATTGCCTAAGTACAAGAAAATCATTCTGGTATATGCAGATGGCGCTCGTGCAGGTCAAGCCTGGACGGTTTTGCGCAGCAAAGGATACGAAGCATATATCCTTGACGGCGGAATCAAAGGCTGGTGGGACAAAGTGATGACTCCGGCGTCGGTGCAGACCGCGGAACGGGAGTCGGAACCTCAGGAATTTGCCGCAAAAGTACGCGCCATGCGGGAGCACTTCGCTGGCATCAAAGAGCAGCTTGGCACTCCATCCCCGCCCGTCGAAGCGCAGACACCGCCTCAGCCGGCTCAGACCCAGCCAAAAACCAAGAAGAAAATGGGCGGTTGTTAGCACTTCGCAAAGCAAAAGCGTGCACCGCCATTGGTCTGACACATTCGGAGGGCTTGGAAAAAATCCAAGCCCTGATTCGTTTGGAAGACGGCATCCTGAGTGACTCTCAATCATTGGGGCAGTTGTTTTGGTGGGCAGGGTTGACCAATGAGGGTCGAATAGGCAGGGAAATTTTGCTTGCATATAATTGTCATAATTCGTATCTTATAAGATAGGATCACGCCATCATCTTCTGTCCCAATACCCAAATCCGATGCAGGTTTCAGCGAAATCGGGAATCAAAATCGCCGTGACTGGGAAAGGCGGTGTCGGGAAATCGACGCTGGCAGGAGTGCTCGCTCATCTGGCAAATAATGATGGGAAGAAAGTTCTGGCGGTTGATTCCGATCCCGATGCCAATCTGGCATTTGCATTAGGAATTCCGGCGGCTGAACGCGAGCAGATTATACCCATTTCGAAACGGTCGGAGCTGATCGAGGAACGCACCGGCGCTAAGCTCAAGCAGTTCGGGCAGATCTTCAAATTGAATCCGGATGTTTCGGATGTGGCGGACAGATTTGGGTATAATTTCAAGGGAATCAATCTCCTGGTTCTGGGTGCTATCGAATCTGGTGGATCGGGGTGCGCCTGTCCGGAAAGTGCTTTCCTGCGGAACTTGCTGAGCAATATTATCGTCCAGCGCGACGAATTCGTGATTGTGGACATGGAAGCCGGAATCGAGCACCTCGGAAGAGCCACTGCCAAAAGCGTTGATCTGATGATTGTGGTCGTTGAGCCTACCTCGCAGAGCATTGCAACCGCCAGGTCAATCACGAAGTTAGCTCACGAAATCGGCGTCGCAAACATCGCCTTTGTGGGAAACAAAGTTGAATCAGATGCCGACAAGTCCTATCTGCGCGACCAGCTGCCTGAAATCAAGCCTTTGGGCTATATACCGTACTCGGAGCGCATTAAAGAATCTGATAGGGATGGCGTCTCTCTGATTGACCACCTCAATGGTGGTACTCTGCAGGTGTTCCGGGACATATTCCACAAGATAATCACTGATAATTCTTGAGATTTCTGTAATTGCGAAAACAGCAGAAAATGGGTTATGAGCTTTGACGCAAATTTTGCCGCATCTGGAGCGGGCAGTTTCCCTCACATAGACCCCAAAGTCGCTTGCGAATTGGTGTTGTCCTCGTTTCCGGAAGTCCCATTTTGGCCTCAGCTTCCGGCGATTGACTTCCGGGAGCAGATGGAGATTCAATATAGCGAGGGGTTGCCGTGCGTCGTGATCGATGATGCCAAAGGCAGGATGTTCTTTGATACAAGCGGTGACGTCACCGGCGCCTTCGAGGCGTTCTACGAAAACTATCTGTCGGAGAGTCTCGACTATTTCGGCATTTCTGAGGAATTTTCTCAGGGCATTGCTGCGATGGAGAAGTATCTGATCGGACGCTTGCCCACAGGTATCAAGTACTTCAAAATGCAGGTCACGGGACCGGTCAGCTTTGCCTTGTCGGTCACTGATGAAAGGAAGCGCGCCATCTACTACAACGAGCTGTTTCGGGATGTGATTGTCAAAGGGATGGCGTTGAAAACCCGGTGGCAGTTGCGGAAATTCAGGTCTCTCTGCGAGAAGCAGATCTGCGTGATTGACGAGCCCATCTTGTCTGCTTTTGGGTCCTCGACCTATGTCAGCGTCAAGCGAGAGGACGTCGTCGCTCATATCAAGGAAGTCGTCGATGCCATCCACGGTGAAGGTGGTTTGGCAGGGATCCACTGTTGCGGAAACACCGAGTGGACAATTCCCATCGACGCCGGCGTGGACATCATCAATTTCGACGCCTACCAGTATGGTGAGTCCATATTATTGTATCCCAAGCAGATGCAGACTTTTCTGCAGAATGGCGGGGTGTTGTCGTGGGGAATTGTTCCGACATCTGAGGATGTCAACCGGCTTACCGCTTCTGATTTGGTGAATCGCCTTGAAGGATTGGCGGATGAGTTGGCATCTAAGGGCGTTGACCGTGACTTGATTCAGCAGAACGCCATGGTTACGGCAAGCTGCGGAACGGGAAGCGTGCCGGTGGAACGGTCTGAGCTTATCGCCAGAATGACGAAAGAAGTGAGCGACATGTTGAAGGAGCGATACAGGTAGATTTGTGGGGTGGAGACATTGCCATTTTTCTGTGCTGTGATGTTCGATTGTTGAACTGCTGAACTGTCAAATTGCTGAATAGGAACGATCCTAAGTGAGAGAAGTTTTTTGCCGGATCGACCGGTGTTTGGCGTGCAGGTCTTGCGAAATCGCCTGTGCCATCGTGCATTCTCAGTCCGGCGAGCTTGTCAAGGCGTTGCGGGAAGAGCCGTTGCCCAATCATCGCGTGACGGTGCTCAAAGTAGATGACAATGGCAGAAAAGTCCGAATGCGGTCTGTGGCGCTGCAATGCCGGCAATGCCTGGAACCGGCGTGCGTGGACGCCTGCTTTGCCGGAGGTGTCGTCAAGGACGAAATCACAGGATTGGTCAGGTTCGACCGCGACCGATGTGTGGGATGCTGGTCATGCACGATGGTTTGCACATTTGGAGCTATCGTTCGAGTCAGGGATGCCAAAGTCGCCGTCAAATGCGACCGCTGTGAGGACCGGGAACAACCGGCTTGCGTAGCGGCATGTCCGACGGCAGCATTGGTGTTCTGCGAGCCGGAGGAATTTGAGGCATTGCTTGCGTCCACTGACATCGCAATTTTGAGAGAGTCGAATTGAACATCGTTATTATCGGGAATAGCGCCGCCGGTATTGGCGCGCTGGAAGCGTTCCGAAAATGGGATCGAGAGAGCTCGGTGACCATCGTCTCTGACGAGACGGCGTCACTCTATTCCCGCTGCCTGCTATCGTACTATCTTGCCGATGATATCGCCAGGTCCAGGCTCACGTTCCGAGCCCGGGATTTCCATAAGAGGTTAAATGCGAAAGTAATCTTGGGGCACAGGGTGGAGTCGGTTGATCCGTCAAAGCAACTGGTAATTTGCGATAATGGGTCGAGATTGGGTTACGACCGGCTGCTGATCGCCACCGGTGGCTCGGCAAAGCTGCCACCGAACATTCCTATAGATGTGGGCGGAATCTACGTCCTGCGGACATTAGCAGATGCGGAAGTTATCAGAAAGCACATCCGTCCTGGTGGGAAAGCCGTCGTACTGGGTGGGGGATTAGTGGGAATGAAGGCGGCTTTCGCTTTGAGAAAACGGGGAATGGAAGTCACTGTCGTCGTCCGATCGCCGTTTGTGCTGTCCCAGATGATTGACGCCGGTGCCGCCCGGATTGTCATGGCGAAGCTCAAGGAATATGGCATACTCGTACTGACCGGCGCCGATGTTGTGGGTGTTGAGTCCACTAAAGGTTATATTTCTGCGGTCAAGATTGAGAGGGTAGATTCGAAGGAATCCAGGATCGACGATCAATCCCAGCCTTGTGATTTGATGATCGTAGCAAAGGGCGTCAAGCCCAATATGGACCTGGTCAGCCGCGCCACGGTTCAATGCAACCGGGGAATTGTCACCAATTCAAAGATGCGAACCAGCGTTGAGAACATATACGCTGCGGGCGATGTGGCGGAAACCTACGATATTGCCACGGGGCAGCGTTCGGTCAACGCCCTGTGGACTTGTGCGATGCAGCAAGGCAGAATCGCCGGAACCAACATGGCGGGCAAGGACAAAGAATACGACGGGTCGGTGGGAATGAATTCCATCAATTTCCCGGGCGTGGATTTGATTTCTTTCGGTGTGGTCCGACCCAAACAAGACGAAGGGTACGAAGTATGTGTGGACGAACGGGGCGGGGATCGAATCTACAAGAAGGTTGTGTTGAAAGATGGGAAGATCAAGGGATTAGTGCTGGTCAATAAGATCGATAATGCGGGTGTACTTTTGTCCCTATTGGGTCGAAAAGTGGACGTCACGGAATTCAAAACAGAACTCCTACGCGATGACTTCACCTACGGGAGGGTACTCGGGAGTTGTGCGGCGGCGGAATACCTGAGATATGTGAAGGCATCGCAAAGCACGGAAGGCTGATGAAGGAAAATAGAAGCAAGAGTATCGATCCAGCGGTCACAAAGGTGATGGATTCGATGGCGGGCAACGGGCTTCCCACCATTTGGGATCGGTCGGAAGCGATGGAACCTCAATGTGGATTTGGTGAATTGGGCGTGTGTTGCCGGATTTGCTACATGGGTCCTTGCAGGATCGACCCATTTGAGCAGGGTGTCAGACAAGGAGTCTGCGGAGCGACTGCAGAAGTGATCGTCGCGCGGAATTTCGCTCGGATGGTGGCGGCAGGGTCCGCCGCTCATTCCGACCATGGCAGAGAAGTGGCGAGTGCTCTGCTGGTTGCCGCAGAAAATCCCGATTCCGGGTACAAGATCAAAGACGTGCCCAAGTTGATGAAGACGGCGGAACTTTTCGGGATTTCAATCAAGGGACGCAGTACAGAAGACGTTGCGAAAGAGGTGGCGCGCGCCGCGATTGCGGATTTCGGGCAGCAAGATGGCTCGATCCGATTCGTCCATCGGGCGCCGGAGACCCGCCGGCAGCTTTGGGCGAAATTGGGCGTGGTGCCGCGAGGCATCGATCGCGAAATCGTAGAACTCATGCATCGCACCAATATGGGGGTGGATCAGGATCATCGGAACATCATGCTGCAGGCATCGAGAACGGCGTTGGGGGACGGTTGGGGCGGCTCCATGATTGCCACCGAATTGCAAGATATCTTATTCGGCACTCCGACGCCCATTCGCGGTCAGGTCAATCTGGGTGTGCTGTCCAAGACCGAAGTCAACATTGTGATCCACGGTCACGAGCCAGTCTTGTCGGAATTGATCGTACTGGCTGCTCAGGACAAGGAACTGCTGGCGTTGGCGAAGTCGAAAGGCGCGGCAGGGATCAATATCGCCGGTATCTGCTGCACTGCCAACGAAATCCTGATGAGGCACGGCATTCCGGTCGCGGGCAATTTCCTGCAGCAGGAATTGGCGATCGCTACCGGCGCGGTGGACGCGATGGTAGTGGATGTGCAGTGCATCCTGCCATCGCTGGCGGTTTTCTGCAAGTCCTACCACACGGAATTGGTGACGACTTCCCCTAAAGCCAGGATCGGAGACGTCAAGTACATTGGCTTTTCCGAGCACGAGGCGTGGGAAACGGCCAAAGAAATTGTCCGTACCGCCATTTTGAATTTCCCGAACCGGCGAAAAGTCGATATTCCTGACGAGAAAATGGATTTGATCGCTGGATTCAGCCATGAAGCCATCAATTACATGCTGGGCGGATCGTTCCGCGGATCGTACACTCCGCTGAACGACAATATCATCAACGGGCGGATCAAAGGCGTGGCAGGCGTGGTCGGGTGCAACAACCCGAAGGTGACCCATGACGCCGGGCATGTGGATTTGGTGAAGGAACTCATCGCAAATGACATCCTGGTGGTGCAGACCGGATGTTCGGCGATTGCGTGTGCGAAAAATGGGTTGTTGATCCCGGAAGCGGCTGCCAAATTTGCAGGACCGGGTTTGTCGGAAGTGTGTGAAGCGGTGGGCATGCCGCCGGTGCTGCATTCCGGATCCTGTGTGGACAACAGTCGTATTCTAATCGCGTTATCCGAAATGGTGAAGGTCGGCGGTCTGGGCAACGACATCAGCGATTTGCCGGTCGCGGGCGCTGCACCGGAATGGATGAGCGAGAAAGCTATTGCCATCGGGCAATATTTCGTCGCTTCGGGCGTCTTCACCGTCTTCGGAGTGGGGTTGCCGATTTTTGGAAGCAAAGCCTTTACAGACTTGCTTTTCAGGGAATTCGGTGATATCTACGGCGGCAGTTGGGCGGTGGAAACTGAGCCCGCGAAGATGGCGGCTGCCATTATCGATCATATCAGCCACAAGCGTGAGAAATTGGGGATCAGCAAGGTTAGAGAGCGTGTACTGTACGACATGGACATGAGGCGAGAACTGAAGTAGGATGTAGGTTGGGTTAGGGCACACGCCCGTAACCCAACATGACAACGACCGACAGCAAAAGAGATGTGACCCCCCTTTTATTCCCCTCTGCTTCGTAGGGAGGAAGGGAACTGGTGTGCTGTCAAACGACCCGTTTGACAGCACAGTCTGTGGCATGGGCGTCCCGCCCATGCGTGATCACGGGCGAGCCGCCCGTGGCACCATTGATCTCGATGGAGAGTGACGAATGTCGAAATTGATCGCCACCAGGGCGATACGCGGCGCTCATAAGTTGGTTGCCAGAGCGGAAAAAGCTTTGACGGAAGCGCTGGAAAAAAAGGGTCCGGACGCCAGAGTGGAATTTCCGAATACCGGATACTATCTGCCCATATCGCACGGAATTTTGGGACTCAATATCGAGACCGTGGGAGGTCTGAGGGATCTGCTCCTCGAGGCACAGAGGCTATTGCCGCCGATTCCGGTTGAGAAGCTCTGGGTTCCGTATCTGGGTCACACGTTGGATGCGGGAATGGCGACGCTGTTCGCCGACGAGATTATCGAAGCGATCAAGTACACTGAAGATCCGCTGCCGTATTTTCCCCAGCCGAATCCCGAAAATGGCAAATTATGGCTCGGTGCAGCCAATGATATTATCATGCGGGAACGCGGGATCGAATTCGTGGACGGCACGGCTCCGGGTTTCGCGGCAATTGTCGGCAATTGTCCCACCAACGAAATTGCCGTTCAAATCGCGCGGGAGTTGCAGGAGAAGAATCTGTATGTCTTCATGTCCGCCAGTACCGATGGATTTTCCATGGCGGAGCAGCTTCAGGAAGAGGGGGTGCAGCTTGGATGGGATACAAGGTTGGTGCCTTTTGGGGATGACGTGGCTGCAACCGTGCATGCTCTGGGATTTGCGACTCGTGCGGCATTGTCTTTCGGAGGCGCCAAACCCGGCGACTACCAACGCGTTCTACAGTACAACAAGAGTAGGATTTTCGCCTTCGTACTGGCATTCGGACCGGTCGATGACGAGAAACACGCTCAGGCAGCCGGAGCCATCAACTTTGGATTTCCGACGATCGCAGATACGGATATCGGTCAAATCCTGCCTTCGGGAATATGCACCTACGAGCATGTTGTTTCGCCAGTCGAGCACGACAAGATTGTATCGAAAGCGATTGAGGTCCGCGGCTTAAAGATCGCGATCTCCAAAGTCCCGATTCCGGTGCCGTTCGGACCGGCGTTTCAGGGCGAACGAGTTCGGAAAGAAGAGATGTATGTAGAACTGGCGGGCACCAGCAACCCGGGATTCGAATTCACGACCTCGCGCGAATTACACGAGGTCGAAGACGGAAAGATTACCGTAGTCGGACCCGACATCGACGATGTGCAGGAGGGCGCTTCAATTCCACTGGCATTTTGGGTCGAGGTGGCGGGTCGAAAGATGCAGCGGGATTTCGAACCGATCCTGGAACGTCAAATCCACGACTTCATGAATTGCGCCCACGGCATTTTCCACATGGGGCAGCGCGACATCAATTGGGTGCGAATCAGCAAGGAGGCGAAACAAGCCGGATTCAAATTCTCTCATTTTGGGTCGGTCATCCACGCGAAATATCACAGCGAATACGGCACGATCTTCGATAAGGTGCAGGTGACGATTATCACCGATAGGGAAGAAGTGCTGAAACGAATCGAAGGGGTGCGGGAAGTATATCGAGAGCGCGATGAGCGCATGGCAGGACTGACCGATGAATCAGTGGAAACATATTACTCCTGTCTGTTGTGCCAGTCGTTTGCACCGAATCATGTCTGCATCATCACTCCTGAAAGGTCAGGACTGTGCGGCGCATATAATTGGCTGGATGGAAAAGCGGCACACGAAATCAAACCGGCTGGGGCGAATCAACCGGTGCCTAAGGGCAGACTGATCGATACGGTGAAGGGGCAATGGGTCGGCGTGAATGAGTACGTGTTCAAGAATTCGCACAAGACCCTGGAGGCATTTAATTGCTACAGTATCATGGATTTTCCCATGACATCGTGCGGGTGCTTTGAATGCATCAGCTGTGTCCTTCCGATGTGCAATGGCATCATGACGGTGTATCGGGAATACCTGGATATGACGCCCAGCGGGATGAAGTTTTCGACGCTGGCAGGGACTGTGGGGGGCGGATTGCAGACGCCGGGCTTCATCGGTCACAGCAAGCAGTATGTTGGGAGCCGGAAATTCGTCAGCGCCGAAGGTGGAATCCGCAGGCTGGTGTGGATGCACAAGAGCCTGAAAGAAGAATTGGCTGAAGTCATCAACGCCCGTGCCGCGGAACACGGTATCGAGAATTTCGTCGACATGATTGCGGATGAAACGGTTGCCAATACCGAAGAGGAAGTCCTGGCATATATCTCCAGCGTCAATCATCCGGTATTATCGATGCCTGCTCTATTTTAGGACTCCCATGATTTCCTGAGTCAGTAATGTCAACGACTATTGCCATATCAGGCAAAGGCGGGGTGGGGAAATCCACTATCGCGGCATTGATCATCCGATGGTTGAATGACCGAGGACATCGATCCGTGTTGGCGGTAGATGCCGATGCCAACGTCAATCTGAACGAATTGCTGGGAGTGAACGCTGGTCAGGCAATCGGCAATATACGGGAAGAAATGAAGGAAAAGGTGGGCGACATTCCACATGGCATGACCAAACAGCAATTTCTGCAGTACAAAATACATCAAGGCTTGGTAGAAACCCCCAATTTCGACCTGGTCACTATGGGTCGTCCTGAAGGACCGGGCTGTTATTGTTACGCGAACAACCTGCTCCGCGACATATTGAAGGCGCTCTCCGATAACTATGAGTATGTGGTCATCGACAATGAAGCAGGCATGGAGCATCTGAGCCGACGGACCGCCCAACATATCGACTACTTGCTGATCATTTCCGATCCGACGGTCAGAGGGGTGCAAACAGCGGGCAAGATCAGCCGCCTTCTGCAGGAATTAGATACTCGGGTGGGGCAGAAGAGGCTGATTGTCAATCAAGCAAACGGAGAACTCAAGCCTTCCGTTGATGCCCAGATCACCAAAGAGGGACTGCAACTCCTGACTGCCCTGGAGGAAGACGAAGAGGTGCGAAGTAACGACGCTGACGGAAATCCTACCTACCACATTCCTGCAACATCTGCGCTATACAAATCAATCGATGTCATGATGACCAAACTGTTTGCTAATTTAGTAGGGGCTTAATCAGTAGGGGCTTAGCATGCTAAGCCCCTACATCAGAAGATACAGGGTGCCACAAGATGCATTTTGAGATTCCGAAAGAAAAGTGGGCAGGCTCGATACGGACCGTGAAAATCGGCGCCACATCGAGCGACGGAGGCACTCGAACCTCTACTGTCACACTCGGAGGCGCGTCCGCATTACATTTCCATCATTTCGAAGGCACGATGCCTCATCCACCCGTCATCGCGATGGAGATCTTCGATACTCCTCCCCCGCGATATGCGGCGACCTTGTTAGAATATTACGGGGATGCCATCGACAAACCAGGCGACATGGCGAAAAGATGTGTCGAAGAATACGGGGCTCAAATGATCAGCGTTCGGCTGGATGGAACCCATCCCGACAAAGGGAATCGGTCTCCGGAACAGGCGGCGGAAGTGGTGCAAGAAGTGCTGCGAAGCGTCGGCGTTCCTTTGATCATCACGGGTCATGCCAATTTCAATAAGATCAACGAAGTAATGCGCAAGGTCGCCGAGGTAACCGCGGGCGAGAATTGCTTGATCAACTGGGTGGAGAAAGACAACTACCGGACGATTGCAGCGGTATGTCTGGCGCACGGGCATTGCGTGGTGGCGCAATCCCCCATCGACGTCAACATTGCCAAGCAATTGAATATCCAGTTGACCGACATGGAATTCCCGGCGGATAAGATTGTGATGGATCCGCTGTCCAGTCCGGTGGGATACGGTCTGGAATACACGTACTCCATCATGGAGCGCATCCGATTGGACGGATTGGCGGGCGATGACATGCTTCGTATGCCGATGATGATTACGCCGGGCTATGAAAGCTCCCGATGTAAAGAATCCGTGGCGCCTGAACGGGACAATCCGCTGTGGGGAAGTGAAAAACAGCGCTCCGCCTATTGGGAAATTGCCACAGCGATGAGTCTGATGCTGGCTGGCGCTGAATTGCTGGTCATGTATCACCCGTTGGCGGTGGAGGTTATCCAGCGAAAGATCCAGGAATTGACCAAGGTAGGTGTTAGCATCTGACGGGGAGACTCGTAGGGGCTTAGCATGCTAAGCCCCTACCAAACAGTCTCGAAGGGGCTTAACATGTTAAGCCCCTACCAGTCAAATGCTGGAATATTCGGAGATTCTCACATGGCTTTGACCGGACTGGAAATATACAAGTTGCTGCCAAGAACCAATTGCGGAGATTGCGGGGTGCCGACCTGCCTGGCGTTCGCTATGAAGCTGGCGCAGAAGCGCGCGGAGCTAAGCGAATGTCCTCACGCTTCGGAGGAAGCCAAGAAGGTGCTGGGTGCAGCCAGCGAGCCGCCGATGCAGACCTTGAAAATTGGCTTCGGTGCTAACGCTTTCGAAATCGGTGGGGAAACGGAGATGTTCCGCCACGAAAAGACGTTCTACCACCAGACTGCCATTGCAGTGCAGTTGAAAGACAGCGACGAGTTGGAGACCATTATCTCCAGAGTTCGCGAGGTAGACGAGTACGTGCTGGAGCGCGTGGGGGAACGGTTGCAGGTCGATGCGTTGTGCGTGTCAAATGCGTCGGGCAGCCGTGAGCGCTTCTTGAAAGCGGTCGAGGTGATCGCTGACAACACATCGAAGGCGCTAATTCTGGATTGCGGGGATGCGAATACCGTTAGAGCCGCCGTGGCAGTTCTTAACGGCAAAAAGCCGATAATCCATCCCGGAAACGGAGGATTGGATCAATTTGTCGAGATTGCCCGAGAAAGCGCAGCCGGGTTGATTGTCAGTTCCGATTTCGTCCAGGACATGGCTGTCACAGTGGAGAATATCACAAAAACCGGCTTTAAGAACCTAATTTTGAATCTAAGGTCCAACGGAGTTGCCGACCGGCTCCGGAATAGCACCATCCTGAGACGGGCGGCGGTTCGAAAAGGCTTCAAAACGTTCGGTTTCCCACAGGCATGGTTTCTGGAAAGTGCCGATGACAGCGAGATCCTGGCGGATGCCGTGCTTGGAATGTGTAAATATACAAACCTCATGGTCATCCTAACATTCAGTAAGGAAATGATGTTAACGTTGCTGACGCTCAGGCAGAACATCTACACTGACCCACAAAAGCCGATACAAGTGGATCCGAAACTGTATGCCGTGGGGGAACCGAAGCCGGATTCGCCGTTGTTCGTGACCACCAACTTCTCGTTGACATACTTCATCGTGACAGGCGAGATCGAGAATGCAGGTATCTCAGCGTGGTTGTTAGTGCCCGATTGCGAAGGGATGAGCGTCCTGACTGCCTGGGCCGCCGGAAAATTCTCCGCCGACAAAATTGGGAAATTCGCCAAGGAAATCGGTCTGGAAGATCGAGTGAAGACGCGTGACATCATCTTGCCCGGTTACGTCGCCAGCATCAGTGGCGAGCTGGAAGAAGCCATGCCGAATTGGAAAGTCATTGTGGGACCCCAGGAAGCTGCCGACTTAGACCCGTTCCTCAAGCACTATTTGAAAAGATGATACTACTTTCCGGCAGACGAGGGCGTCTGCCGGCGGATGCGCCCATGGACCCGTTCCTCAAGCACTATTTGAAAAGATGATACTACTTTCCGGCAGAGGAGGGCGTCTGCCAGCGGATGCGCCCATGGACCCGTTCCTCAAACATTATCTGAAACGATAAGAGTATTTCCCGGCAGACGAGGGCGTCTGCCGGCGGTTACGCCAAGTGGTTGTGCTGGCAGGCGAGGGCGTCTGCCAGTGCGTGGTGTATAGTAGAAAGACCTCTCAGTGCCATCAATTCGTATCTTACCGCTGAACACCGACATTGCCGTTGAGGTTGGAGCCAATCTGATGGAAGCGCTCCAGCAAGGCGGCGTGTGGTTAGAGGCGGAATGCGGCGGACAGGGCACGTGCATGACGTGCGCCGTGAAGATCCTTGATGGTCGGGTCGAATGGCAAGGGACCAAACTGCTGAGTGCGGAACAGATCGATGAAGGATATGTCCAATCCTGCCAGGCGACGGTGCGGGGCGATATCACCGTGATGATTCCGGAGGTATCACCAACCGCCTCCGTCGGTGGTTACATTCCGGATATCGTCGCGGATACGGATGTGTTATCCGGAATCGAGTTGAAACCCTTGTCCAGGAAAACGGTGGTACAGATTGATGAGGCGATTCTACAGGAAGGCGGCTCGGATCTTCAGAGCATCGCACGAAATCTTCCGCAAGGGCAAAACATCGCCTGGAGCCTTCCAGCTCTCCGGGCACTGCCGAAAGTCATTCACCAGGGCTCCGCGAAAGCTACGATTACTCTGGTGGATCAAGATACCGGCAGCACTGTGATTAGAATTGAGTCCGGCGACACAACCGGTCGGCATTACGGCGTGGCATGCGACATCGGAACCACGACCGTGGCACTGAAGCTGGTGGATTTGAATTCCGGAAAAACCATCGAGAAGGCGTCAACCTACAACGACCAAATGGAATGCGGCGCCGACGTCATTTCGAGGATCATCTACTCTCAGAAGCCAGCAGGGCTGCAGGACCTCAACAAACGTGTGCTGAGGACGGTTAACCGACTGCTGAATATCGTGCTTACGAAATCTGGAATTTTGCCGGACGAAATAGCAAGCGTGGTCTTTTCCGGCAATACCACCATGACTCATCTCCTTCTTGGGATCAATCCAAAATATATCCGGGAAGAACCATACAATCCAGCGGTAAAGCTCGTCCCGATGCTTTCCGGACAGGATTTGGGACTGCACGTCAATCCGGATGCGGCGATATATATCTCGCCATGCGTCGGCAGCTACGTGGGCGGGGATATTACTGCCGGAGTGCTCTATACGCGACACCATCGCAGCCATCAGGGGGTCGCGTTATTCATCGATATCGGAACCAACGGCGAATTGGTGGTGATGGGCGATGATTGGATGATTGGTTGTGCTTGTTCCGCAGGTCCTGCATTCGAAGGGGTGGGAATCAAGTGCGGAATGCGTGCTGCGAATGGGGCGATAGAAGGGGTGACTGTGGAAGATCACGGTGGCAGAGTCGATTTGCAGGTGATCGGCGGCGGGAAACCGACGGGGCTTTGTGGGTCAGGCTTGATCGAATTGGTGGCGGAATTATTCAAAAGCGGTGCTATCGGTCGCGATGGCAAATTCGTGATTCGCAGAAAATCGAGCCGAATCCATCGCGGTCAAAACCAGCACTATTTCGTGGTCGCAGATGCGGGATCAACCGCCACAGGAAAAGACATCGTGATCACCGAGCAGGATATCGCCAACCTCATGCGCGCCAAAGCCGCTATCTATTCCGCCTGCACACTGTTACTCAAAAACGTGGGGCTGGCACTATCCGATATCGAAAAAGTATATGTTGCGGGCGGATTCGGCAGCCATTTGAATTTCAAGAACGCTATTACAATCGGCTTACTTCCCGATATTGGCGTCGAAAAATACGAATATCTCGGGAATACGTCACTATCCGGCGCGCATCTGGCGCTGATATCAAAATCGCATCGGGAGAAGCTGCATCAAATCGCAAAAAGCATGACATATATCGATTTAAGTTCCGAACCCGGCTATATGGATATGTACACCGGAGCCCTATTCCTGCCTCATACCGACGCCAGCCTTTTTCCCTCCTTAGATTATCTTCAAACAACTTGAACGCTCAGTGGATCGAATACAGCCAGGATTCCTTGCTATGATTGTAGCCGGGGTTTGCTTTGTGCAGCAGCCAATCAGCCAGGCTTGGGCGTATGTGCTTTTCCAGGGTCAATTTGCCCAAAATGGCTTCCAGGCGTTTCCGTTGCGGTTCCGGATCATGGTCGCTGAAGATGATGGCGTGTGTGTACGGGTGAAGTTGAACCGATGTCAATGCCTTGAACCTTTCGGATAATGTATCATAATCCGTTTCTTTGAAGATATATTGAAAATCCGACAACGGCTTCTGGCAATAGTAATTCGGCAGCCAGACCAGCTTTCGGGTCGCATCGACGACGATCTTATTCACATTGGGGGTGTGATCCAATATGACAAGAGGCTCGACTCTTGCCTTCTGAGAATAGTTGAGTGTCGTGATGGGCAGTAGAATAATGTTGACCGCCCACATCCATTTCCATAATCCTCGAACGATGCCATGATCACGCCACTTGACCATGGACCAGCCAGCGGTCAGAAGGAAAATCAGCATGGGGAGGATGGGTAGCAGGTATCGTTCCTGCTTCTGAGGAATCAAGCTATGCACCACGATAAAGGCTACGACCGCCCAAAATGAGACCGGCAGTTTCTTGATAGTCGCAGCGGTCCAAGGGATAAGAAGAAGAGAAAACGGCGGGATCAAAATGCCCAGGATCGTCAATAGATGGGTGTACCACACGTTCGTAACGTAGGCATGGATCATCTTGGATTGAAAGCTCAGGGTGTGGAACACGGAACTCAGGAACATTCCCCAGGAGATATAGTCAATCAAGCCCTGGATCAAGAGCATGGTCAAAGCACCGAGGGAAAACGACAGGAGCTCTTTCCATTTCCTCATCGCCAACAGGACAAAGAAAACCGCCATCGGGCAAACCGCGGTCTGAATCCTGACCATAAAAGCGGCACCTAAAAGAATCCCCCCGAAAAACATACGGCTCGACCTGCTTTGTCGCTTTAGCTCAACCTCGATCAAGATGATTCCGGCAAATACCAGGGGCTGGCATACGACCTCGATCATGTTACGAACAGAAAAGAAGGGCATCAGAAAATATATGCTTGCCAGAAGACCGCCATACCAAGCTGCACGCTGATCCGTAAAGTATTTCAACGCGAAGTAAATCAAGGGGATGATTGTCATCGACCACATCGCGTGGATCAGACGATTGACCACCATTACAGCCGAGGGATCGGTTATTCCGATGCTTTTGAGCAGCCACATCAAGGCATAGATCGCATACTGATACACGACTCCCCGGGGGATGGGTGTGGCATCTCGGAACCAGGTTGGAATGCCATTCAGCCAATCCCAGACTACCTGGATGACGAGGAAGTGATCGTCAGAAGCCATGTATCCCCTGGCAAAGATGACTGCCAGTAGCCGCAATGTCCCTGCAATCACCAATAGTGAAACCAAGGGATGCTTGTGGACTTTGGCTGAAATACCGCCAAACGTCGGATTTGTAATAGTTGAATTTCCTATATGTGCTCCAGGATATGACCGATGAGCTGCTTTTTGTTGGGTTTCTTCGGAACCCGACCTACATCCTATTTCCGCATTTCGCGGGATTTGGTCTCTGTTTTCGCCTGTTTCAAGATTTCGATTAATTGTCGATTCTCGTTGGGGCGACCTACCCCGATCCGAAGCCCCTTCTCAACTCCAAACGGCTCCAGTCGCCTGACCAAGATTCCCTTGCCTATCAGCAGATTGCAGATGTCTTCCTTTTCGTCGTTATTGTCGAATTCCACCATCAGGAAATTTCCTTGGGACGGCGTTGCGTTGAATCCCATGCCTGTCAATTGGTGATAGAGGAAATCGCGCTCGATCTCATTGACGGCTTTGCATTCGCTGATATATTCCACATCGTCCAATGCCGCCAGCGCCCCAATCGCCGCCAGACTGATGACGGAAAATGGAGTTCGACTTTGTTCCAGCGCCTTAATGAGGTCAGGATGAGCGATGGCGTAGCCGATTCGAAGCCCCGCCAGCCCGTAGATTTTCGAAAATGTCCGGAAAATAATGAGATTGGTGAAGGTCTTCCGCAATCCAAACGAATCAGGATAAGACTTGTCGTTCACATAATCCACATATGCCTCGTCGATCCCCACCAAGACTGTGGACGGCAGTTTTTCCAGGAATTTCTTGAAGGGATTATGTGAGATGATGGTTCCGGTCGGATTGTTAGGATTGGCGATGAAGATGACTTTCGTTTTGTCATTGCACTGCGAGGCGATATTCTGCAGGTTGACGGTATTATTCACCAATTTTGCGAATTTGCATGCTCGGCGGTTGATTTTTGATAAGGCGCCGTAGGCTACGAATGTTTTTTCTGTGGTCACGACATTCTCGTCACATGCCACAAACGCTTTGATGCACATGTCGATCAACGAAACCGAGCCCGCCGAAATCACGATATTCTCCGGCGCAACCCTATGGAATTCCGCCAATCTTTGACGCAGCCTAACGACATGCAAGACATCCGGATAGCGGAATACGGAATGAAGATTCGCCTCGATGGCTTTCAAAGCCCGGGGAGACGCGCCGAACGGATTCTCGTTCTGTGACAACTTGATGATTTCCGCGGGTTTCTCTGCTTCAGTGCTCATGATGAGGACCTGGGATTCCTTGCATAATTGTTTGATTGTTGAATTGTTAAATTGCTAAATTGTCAAATGCTGATTGAACGAGCTGATTGCAGGATGCTCTTGCTGATGTTGAAAAGCACCTCGGAGCGATACCACGCTGAGCCTCGAATATCCGAAATCGGCGAGGCGTATTCCAGGACCGTTCGAGCGAAGGCTTCACATTCTATAGCTCCGATGGTTTGACTGCTTGATTGTTCAATTGTCTTATTGACCGGCGAAAGGGTTTTCCCTATCAGGTAATCGCGAGCGGAAGTGACGAATTTGATCGTCGGCGCCACAGATCCTATCGCGACACCGGCGTGGAGTACTCTGTCATTATCATCCATCCGGAAATGGTAAGCCAGCGACACCACCGCACATTCCATGGAACGCCTGGTGCCCACTTTGACGAAACCAGAGTACGCCTTCGGAGCGTGATCGATAGGAATAGTGACGCCGCGAAGCACTTCGTCTCTTTTCAAATCGGTCTTTCGGACATCAATGAAGAATTGGTCGATTGGAATTGTCCTGACAGTCCCTCTTGCCGATAGTATCTCGCATTTCGCTTCCAACGCGACCAGGGCGCAAGCCATATCTCCAGCGGGCGATGCGGTACACAGATTTCCGCCGACTGTCGCCACTTGCCGAATCTGTCGCGACCCATGTCGGATGGCGGCTTCACACAAGGCAGGAATCTGCTGACGCAGCCCGTCATCACCAGCAATTCGATGCGCAGTGACCAGGGCACCGATTCTAATCCGATCGGCACTTATGTCGATGGATGTGAAGTCCTCGCCGTCAAGTTGCGCCAGATTGATGACGGTTAAGCCCTTGACTGGATTTTTCTTGATTTCCAGCAAGAGGTCAGTGCCGCCGGCGCAGAATCGGAAATTCCTGCCCTGGTTTTCAGCGATTGCCTGAAGCAGCTTATCAACTGTCTTGGGGCTTACTACCTTGAAACTCATGGTCACTTTCTGTGCTGTCAGGTGTCCCCACCTGACAGCTATCAATTGCGCGTGCCGTCAGGTGTCCTCACCTGACGGAATTAGCGTCTGTCATGTGAGGGCACATGACAGCACGATCCAATTCTGTGCTGTTGGGTGTCCCCACCCGACAGCTGCCGCAGGGTGAGGACACCCTGCGGCACGTGAGAGCTTCCCCTCTACGACAGTAGGGGGGACATAAGGGGGTCAATTGTCTCATTTCCCCCTATCTTTGTCTTTCAACGCCCTCAGTACATTTTGCCGTTGGTGCCGTCAGGTGTCCTCACCTGACGGAATTAGTGGCTGTCACGTGAGGGCACATGACAGCACGATCCAATCATCTCCTCTCCGCCAGGGCTCTTAACACCTTTTCCGGCGTGATCGGCAGACTGTCGATCCGGACTCCGATGGCGTTCGATACTGCGTTTGCAATCGCAGCCGGCGTCGGGATCAGAGGCGCTTCGCCCACTCCTTTGGCGCCGTAGGGTCCATGAGGATCGATAGTCTCCACCGGATAAAAATGGATTTCCGGAATGTCGCCCGCTGTCGGCAATTTGTAATCGTGGAAGCTGGGATTTAATACCATCCCTTTTTCGAGGATCAACTCCTCGGTCAACGCATACCCCATTCCCATCACGACGCCGCCTTCAATTTGACCTGCCAATCCCAGAGGATTGAGCACTTTCCCTACGTCCTGCGCCACATGCACGTCCAGCACCTTCACATTGCCGGTGCAGGTATCCACTTCCACCTCGACCGCCTGCGACGCAAAGGCATAGGTGCTGGACACCTGCCCCTTATAGTCCTTGTCCTGGAATTCGCTGCCCGGCTCATAGTAGTAGGATGCGATGCACAGATCGTTCGGCTCCCGGAAATGGATTTCTCGGATTACTTTATCAATCTTGATGGACTTGCCGGTTTTCCGAGACGTAATGGATCCGCCCGCATATTCCAGGTCGTCAACTCTGGTTTTCAGCATTTCGGCGGCTTTCGGAGAAATCTTGTCTTGTTTCAATATGTTGATCGCGCCGAGAAGCGAGTTTCCCGCCACGAAACTGGTACGTGACGCGTGCACGCCGACGTCCCAGGGTTTGACATCGGTGTCGGTATTGATCACTCTGATCCTGCTCATGTCCACGCCCAATTCTTCAGAGGCGATCATGGCAAGGACGGTTTCCGATCCCTGTCCGATTTCCGTGGAGCCGGTGATGATGGTCAGACATCCATAGGCATCGAATTTGACGGTAGTGCCGCAACCATCCGAACGGTAGATCTTGGCGCCTCCGCCCACATGCAGCATCGATGCAAATCCGATCCCGCGTCTGTATCTTCCGGAATCCGAACTTACCTTTCTGTTCCGGTAGCCACTATTGTCGATGACGGTTTTCAGAGCGTCCTTATGCCCGCAAGTCACGTATGTCAGCCCCTGACCGGTGACTTCGCCCTGGAAATTCGCATTAATTAGACGGATTTCCGCCTTGTCGATTCCGAGCTCTTCCGCCAGAAGATCGATAGTCCGCTCCACTGCAAAAGTAGCTTGAGGATTGCCATATCCCCGGAACGATCCGGCATACGGGTTGTTGGTATAGACGGCATAGGAATCGAATTTGCAAGCGGGGACTTGATACAGGGACGAAAAGGTCTGCATCATCACGAAGGGTGTGGTGGCGCCCCATGAGGTGTAGGCTCCGTTGTCCTTGATGATTTTCGCTTCCCGGAAAGTGAATCTCCCGTCCTTATCGGCTCCGGCAGTCACATCCATGATCATAGGCTGTCTGGTGGGCGAGGCAAGGAATTCCTCTTCCCGGCTGTACACGATCCGCACCGGTTGCCCGGCTTTCATCGCCAGCAATGCGCAAATCGGCTCGTAAGGATACATATCCAGCTTTGACCCGAAACCGCCGCCAATCATGGGTTGGATGATCCGAATATTCGACGGCTCCATTTTCAATGCATGCGCCATGTCACGTTGATACAGAAATGGGACTTGCGTGACACTATACAGGGTGAGCCGGTTTTCGGTTTTCGAATAGTCGGCGGTGATGGCGCAGGTTGCCAGACAGCAGTGGGTGACTCGTGGCAACGTGTAACGTTGACTTACAATAACATGGCTTTTCGCCTTTTGCTCCTCAATGTCCCCGTGGGCGTAGTGGAAGGAATGGGCGATGTTCTTGCCTTCTTCGACTATGGCGAACTTGTTGATCTGAGGGGCGTCCTGTTTCAAGGCTTCAAACGGATCGAAGATGCCGACTTTGACGCGATATTTGACTTCGATCAGGCTCAGAGCCTTCTGCGCAACCTCCATCGAAGTGGCTGCCACGGCGGCGATCTCATCCCGGATGCAATTGACTTCCCCCTTTTTCAAAATAGGATGGTCCCGCTTATAGCTGATGTTGTTAACATCTACGTCGTCGGCTGTAATTACGCACACCACGCCTGGAAGCCGCTTGGCTTTTGATGTATCAATCGACACAATTTCCGCCACCGGGTATTTGGTGCGCAGGATTGCCCCGTAGAGCATATTTGGCAATACCACGTCGTGACCGAAGACGGCTTTCCCGGTCACCCGGGTCCTGGCATCTAATTTGGGGGTAGGGGTGCCGATGACTCTTAGTTTCGCTGGATTGTTCGATTGTCTCATTGTTCGATTGTTGAGTCGCTAAATGGACAGCCTTTGATCCGTGAATTTGATGAGCTGGTTCAACTCTTTGCGGAGCTTCTTAAGCTCACTGATTATATGATTGTATTCCTCTTCTGACAATATGCCTCTCACAGTGGATTTCTCGTTCCAGTCCAATGATTCCATAATTGAACCATTACTGTACCTATAAAATTTGATCTTATCTTTTTTCGTGTATCTTCCGAATCCTTCAGCAATATTGGCAGAGATCGAATCCGCCGCTCTAACGAATTGTTGCCCAATGCTATTCTTGGCAAAATTATTCCATTTGGTGACTATCGCCCACACATAATTACTCAATCTGAACGCTGTCTTATACGCATCTATATCATTCAATTTCAGATACTTCTTTTCCATCAGATTGTCCTCTCCACCAGCAATCGAACAATTGAACAATCGAACAATGAGTTGATCACTTGATCAGCGATTCCACCGCCTCCACAATCTTCACATACCCCGTACACCGGCACAAATTCCCTTCAAGCGCCTTCTTGATAGCGTCCCGATCGGGGATTATATTTGATTTCTGGCATTCGTTCAGGAAAGCCTTAATGGTCATCACCATCCCCGGCGTGCAGAAGCCGCATTGGATAGCGCCGTATTGGATCATGGCTTCCTGAACAGGATCGAGTTCCCCATTGTCACCCATCAATCCTTCGATGGTGGTGACTGCTTTGCCGTCGATATTGACCGCCAGGAATAAGCAGGAATTGACCGGCTCGCCATTGACCAGCACCGTGCACGCCCCGCATTCCCCTTCCCCGCACCCGGGCTTGGTTCCCTTTAAGCCCAGCCCGTCGCGTATCAAGTCAATCAGCAGTAACGATGGAGGTATCTCCATCTCGGTCGGTCTGCCGTTTGCTGTGAAAGCGATCCTAATATGCTTATCCATTCTTTGTGAACGCCATCTTGATGACTTTCGATATTGATAGTCTTGGCTTGCAAGTGAGTTAAGCCATCCCGTCGAATCTGCTAACTGTTCTGCCCTTTTCAAATGCCCTAATATTTATAGACTTGGCAAAGTCCCCGGGCGATATTGCCAGAATCGCTTCCTGCCAAATTCCCTCAGGAATATCGCTCAAGGGTTGGATGGTCGATAGCAAGCCTATCACAATTACATTTGCGGTTCTGCCAAACTGGTCGCCGATTTCGTATGCCAATTGGCTGGCGTCGATTTTGATTACTCTATATCCAGCAAGGGCTTTTTCGATTTCTTGGGTGGCAGGATATTGGTCTTTTGTCACATTCGGAGGCAGCGCTGTGAAGTTGTTGAGGATTATGGTGCCTCCAGGTTTTAGTAGTTCCAGAAACCCGGGGCGAAGCACTTCGCTCATCTCCATTGCGACCAGGACATCTGCGGAATTCGGCGCCAGCACCGGTGAAAACACGTCACCGCAGCTGAAGGTGGAAATCACCGGACCGCCCAACTGCGACATGCCATGAGTATCGCCTTTGATGATATGTGTTTCCGCATACGGCGTCCGCATAGCGACTTCCGACAGTACTCTTCCAAAGAATAGATTTCCCTGTCCGCCGATTCCGCGAATAGCGACTCGCAATGAGGTCGGGATTTTCTCCCTGGCGACAATAACATTAGAAACCGCTTCGATTCTTGCAGTGTGGGGTGGAGCTGCCTTTGCCTCTTTCGTCACGTCACGGATAATGATCGCATTAAATGGGCATCGCTGCATGCACACCTGTGGATTTCCGGCGCAGTTGGTGCAGAGGCTGGTGAAGTGCGGCTTCCCGTTATCATCGAATTCGATTCCGGGACAGATGTCGCACAAGTCACAGGTGCGGCACAATTCATAATCAAACTCCAGTTGCCTCACCAGTTTTTCATTCTCGACTTCGTGGATACATTCGCCCTCAAGAATGATTGTGGAATAGACGTTCTGCTCCGCTAACTTCAAAGACTCTTTCAGCTCTTTTTCGACAACCTTCAGGTCGAATGCATTAACGACCACGGTCCTTCCACCCTCGGCTTCGATGGCCCGCCTCAGGCTGAATTTATGCGGTTGACCTTCCAGATTTTTTGGCGAACTGGGCGCAGGCTGTCCGCCGGTCATAGCCGTGGTGTTGTTGTCCAAAATGACCTTCACGCCGGGGACATTTCGGAATACGGCATTTCGGGTGGAGTCCAATCCGGCATGGCTTTCGGTCGAATCGCCGATGACGCTGATGACCTGGTTCGCCATGTCGGGTCGCGACAAGACGAATCCCTGGCGAATCGAGTCCGATGCTCCCATGCAAGATACCGTGTCCAACGCATCCAGGAAATACAACAGGGTCGAACATCCGATATCGCCGAAGGACGCGTAGAGTTTCTTCCGCTTTTTCAGTTTGCCGACCGCCAATGCGAACGCCTTGTACGGGCAGCCCGGGCAAATCGATGGAGGTCTGAGAAGAGGCGGTATCGCGATAGCTTTTTCCGATGGTACGTAATGGATTTCAACGTGTTTCGACAGGAATTCCAGCACGTCTTTCGGCGTCCAATTGGTGATAGTGCTCAAATCGTCTTTTCCGATTGCGGAAACTCCCATTAACCGTATTCTCTCTTCGAGGAATCTGTGTCCGTCCTCGATGACGAACAGATTCCCCTTGATCTTCCCGGCGAATCCCCTGATTCGATTTTCCGGCAACGGATTTGTGATGGCAAGAGACAAGATCGAGGGATCGGCATCGACACATTTCAGAGCTTCCCGCACGATGATTTCGGCTTCGCCATTGACGATAACTCCCCAGTCATCGGAGCCATAGGATTCTGTAGCCAAATCGGCGATTTCGCACCACTTTTTGATGGCGGGGATTCGCTCCAGGGTGACTTTGTTGTAGTTGGCTCTGGCTAAATTGGGCAGCAGCATCCAGTCATGCACATTATCCAGCAGTTCCCGAGGTGAAACAGTCCGAGGCGTCTTGGTCACGATCAACGCCTCGGAATGAGCCAGGACTCCCGATGCCAACACGACCACCGGCGTATTGAATTGCCGGCTTAAGTCGGCGGCAGTCCAGGCGATGTCGTACAATTCCTGATGATTGCGGGGTTCCAGGACCGGCAGGCGCGATGAGTAGAAAAAATGTCGGGGATCGATGACATGCTGGGTGCTGGACGGCACATAATCGGTGGCAGCATATATGACAAGCGCTCCGGCTTTTCCTGTAAAGAAGGCTGATGTGGAAATGGCATCCGCCGCCTGGAACACTCCCGGGATTTTCATGGTCACGACTGCATCAAAACCAGCGATAGCATGCCCGACCGCGGTGGAAACCGCTACCGCTTCATTCACCGACCAGCCCACTTTGATTCTATCCTGTGCATAGGCTAATGATTTGTCGATCACCTCGGTGCTTGGCGTTCCGGGATAACCGGTCGCGGCATGATAACCGGCGTGGATCACACCTAAGGCGAAAGCCGCATTCCCCTGCAAAATGAATTTGCTGCCAGCTTCAGCCTCTATGATATCTTTGAAACTTGCCATTTTGTTGTAGTACTCGAGGTGTCGTCAGGCATCCTCGCCGGACGTTGTTGCCATCCCGCACGCGATGCGGGATCCAGCGTCTGTGTGCCGTCACACGCCCTCGTGTGACGGTTAACCTTTTGTCTACTCGTGGACTGGCAGACGAGGGCGTCTGCCAGCACGCTCAGTATCAAATGATTTCTCTCTCTTTCAAGCCTTGGATTTCTTCGATAGTTAGACCGATCTCTTTGTAGATCAAGCCGTTGTGTTCCCCAAGTCTGGGCGCGATTTTCATCAGATATGCACTTTCCGACAGGAAATCCGTCACGACAGGCGCGGGAAACAATGAGACTTCCCTGCCAGAAGGGATTTGAGTCCGCAGCATGTATTTCTTCACGAAATCCAACTGGGCGACCTGTTGGGTCGAGTGCACGGGCGCGGCTGCCAGATTCAAGTCTGTGCAAATCCTTAAGAAATCGTCAGTTGTATAATTTTGAAGCCCTTTTCGGATATCGGCATAGATATTGTCTTTGTCAGCATGACGCCCGCGATTGGTCTTCCTGTCAGGCTTGTCGATGTGATGGAACCCTGGAACTTTCGCCAATTTCGCCCACTGCGAGTCATTCCCGATCGCCAGATACACATATCCGTCTTTCGTGGGATAGCAATTGCAGGGGATGAAGCTCCGATGCTCGTTTGCGGCGCGGGAAAATAGTCTTGAATCGTCTGTCACGAACTGCAATTGAGGAAGGGCTGTAATCAACCAGGACGCCGCGCATTGCGCCATGGAGATATGGATTTCTTTGCCTCCTGTTCGTTCCCCGAAAGCTTGTTCGAGCATTGCCAGTAAGACTTGACTGAACGCTTCGTCTCCGGCTTTCAGATCGATAATCGGCAGTCCACACAGCATTGGATCCCGGTCTGGCTCGCCGGTCAAGTACATATATCCCATCATCGCCTGCAGGGCAGGATCATACCCAGCTGCCTCCGGATAATCCGGACCCAAAGCCGAAATCCCGCACCAGATTAAATTGGGATTCGCTTGTCTCAGGGCTTCGTAATCGATTCCGAGTTGCTTGTACCTCTTGGGCAGAGTATTGCAAAAGAAGACATCGACAGGAAGTTTTGCGACAATTTTCCTTAGCAATTCCTGCCCTTCCTTGACTTTCAGATTCAGGGTGATGGCTTCTTTTCCGATATTGGGGGCGATGTAGTAAGCGTGCAGATCATCCACGCCGGTATCCTCACCGATGTATCGATTGGGATCACCGCCTCGACCGGTTTCTTTATCAGGCGGAGATTCAATTCGGATTACCCGCCATCCCAACTGCGCAAACCGTTGCGTAGCATAGGGAAGAGTTAGAGCCTGCTCCAGAGACAGGACTGTCCTTTTCATAATTTTGAATTTTGAATTTTGAATGTTGAATCGCCAGACCTCTGCCCTTGGGCATTCCGGTGCGCAAGCGATTGTGGTCTTGAGATACTCGAGAATCTCCAGACCCGGATTCTGAATGCTCCTGGCATTGAATCACGCAACCGTGGCAGTTTCAGGTTTGGATCCAATTCAGAATTCAACATTCAAAATTCAACATCTCCTACAATTGGTACTTGCCGTCGATGACTTCCGTCAGTATCCCATGCGTCGCCTTGGGATGGATGAACGCAAAATTCCGATCATGTTTGGCAAAATACCTGGGTTTTTGATCGATCAGCCGCACGTTATTCCTTTTCAAGATATCAAGCGACTTTTCGCAACTGTCCACGTTGTAGCTGATCAGCATCACCCCTTCTCCGGCGCGCTGGATGAATTTCGCCACTTCGCCGGTGCCGTCCAGGTCTTCCATGACTTCGATGGCGGTGGGTCCCACCATGAAGCCGGTCACGCGGATTTTCTCCGGCTCATCGACATAGCGATATGCCGCTTTCCAGCCGAACGCATCCACATAGTCGCGTTCCGCCTGTTTGACATCCTTGACCGCGATGCAAATGTGGTCCACGAAATTGGTTTTCAGTTTCTCGGGCATTGTGAGTTTCCTCCTGATTTATGGATTCAAAGTGCGAAAATTCGAAACACGAATTTCGAAATCCTAAACAAATTCCAAATCCGAAATCCCAAACTTCAAAGAGAGCAAAGCTCAGAATGCGAAATATTCGCCTGATTCCGCTAATTCACCTACATCTCGCGTTCTGAAATATGAATTTGGTGTTTTGAAATTATTTCCAATTTCGAGATTCGAAATTAGGATTTTGATTCAAGTAGCGTTAGATCTTTGAAAAGAACGGTATATTCAAGTGCCGCAGGGTGTCCTCACCCTGCGGTTTGACCGCACTATTGGCGCAGGGTGGGGACACCCTGCACCACGCTAAATCTTCTCTTTCAAATCAAATTCTTGAAAAATACGGTGTATTCCCGGTTGTGGGTGCTCCGGGCGGCAGTTTGAAATAGATTGCCCCTTGCACCGGACAGGCATCGAAGCATTCGCCGCATTGGAGGCAAAGGTCGAGCACGATCGCAGCCTTGCCTTTGTGGAATCCGATGATGTCGGAAGGACATGCCCTGGCGCACGCCTTGCACCCGTTGCATCGGTAGGCATCGATCCAAGGGTACAGCCCGGAATGGCTGGACCCGGAATGGGGGTACACGCTCATTTTCGTGCCCGGAATTTGGGGTGGAGTGCTGGAAATCTCTGACAGGATCATTTTCTCACCTTTCTATCCAAAAGAATTTTGAATTTTGAATGTTGAATTTTGAATTTGTCTAAAGACTGCTCACGCCGTCACGTGAGGACACATGACGGCACGCGAAGGTGCATCCGCCTTTGGCGGACAAGTTTGGAATTTCGAATTTCGGATTTGTTTCGAGTTTCGATATTCGAATTTGGAATTTGTCTGGATTTTGGTGCTTGGAGCTTGGAATTTGCTTCCCTCAGAATCTCATCCCCAACCGATATCCATCCTGTATAGCATCAATCCCTCGTCGGACCCAGACGCAGTCGCCAATCATCGAAATGTCACCCTTATATGCGCCATAACCCAGATCCTTGTTGGGAACGAGTTTCGCCAGGATTACCGTATCCGCCGGTACCATCTGGTCTTTGAACTGTTGCTTCTCCTTTGTTTTCTTGTCCACGATGGTCCAGTCCGCCAAAACGCCTTTGTCAGTAATCTCTTTGACCGTGCCGAACGTCAGCTCTTTGACTTTTGCCTGTTTCAGTCTGAGGCGGTATCTCCAGATGTATGATGGATTGACGTCCGCCCCGAATCTGGGCGCCGGATCAATCATGGCAATACTTCCATCCGTGATGTTTGCTTTCTGCTGTGCTTCGATGACGAATAAAGTGAGCGAAATCGCCGCCCCCGAACCGCCCAGGACCACCACATTTTTTCCGATTTTCGCTTTGCCGGTAAAGACGTCGAACATACTGACTACATGCGGCTTATCGACTCCGGGAATAGCAGGGATTTCCGGCACCGCGCCGATTGCGACCACCAGAGAGTCTGGATTTTCCTTCTCAAGTAGCTCTTTGGTGACGGGCATATTCAAGACGATCCGGACGCCGTACTTATCGCAGAGGGCTTTCTTGTGGTTGACGAACCGCATGAATTCTTGGTCGTCCCAGTATTTGTCGGACTTTTCGCCCCACGGATTTCGGGAGGCGTGGTACCACTGCCCGCCGATATGACCGGTCTTTTCGTAGATAGTAACATCATGCCCCTTTTCGGCGGCGATGGCTGCCGCCTGTAGTCCCGCAATTCCTGCGCCCACCACGATGATTTTTCTTTTGATTTCAGTCTTCGGGAAGCCGTACCAACCCCATTCCCGTTCACCTTCATGACCGCAGGATGGACGTACGGTGCATGTCACCGCTGCGTCCCGGAATAGCCTTGCCAGACATACCTGACAGGCGATGCAAGGGACGATGTCTTCCTGACGATCCCATTTTATCTTGTTTGGCAGTGACGGATCAGCAATCTGTGGGCGGCACATCTCCCAGATATCTAATTTGCCTTCGGCAATCGCCTTTTCGGGAATCTCAGGCGTAAACAGCCGATACGCCATGCTGACGGGAATCTTCAACGCTTTCTTGGTGCGTTCCGCTACGTAGAGCCAATGCCCCATGGGAATATCACGGGAAATCACCGAACCCAGCGATTCCTGCCAGCCCACTGTGACGCTAAGGTAATCGCAGCCTGCTGTTTCAGCGATCTTGATCGATTCCAAGCTCTCCGTTTCCGTGTTGCCGCCCACGTCATCCAGCATTTCCCAACCGCACAGGCGGATGCCGATAGCGATATGGTTATTGACGTTGGCGCGGATGCCTTCCACGATTTTCCGCATGAAAGCGCAGCGGTCGAAGATTTCGCCGCCGTAGTCGTCGGTGCGTTTGTTGGTATACTTGGACACGAAATTGGAGATCAAATACCCCACGATACCCGAGATTTCAATGATCTCGTACCCCGCTTCCACGGCTCGAATCCCGCCTTCGATGTGCTCCTGGATGCAGATTTCGATGTCCTCCACCGTCATTTCCCGTTGAGGACGAAACCGGCGCAACCGTTGCGGAGCCGCCGACGGGCCCACCGTGTAGGGTAAGTTAATCCCGCCGACACGACCACAGTGCATGAGCTGCAGGCACGCCAAGGCATCGCCTTGATGGATAATGTCCGCCATCTTTTTCAATCCGGGCAGGAACTTGTCGTCCCAGATGCCCATCATGCCGACGTAGCCTTGCCCTTCGCCTCTGGGGTCGGTGTAAGCACCCTGGGTGGTTACGATGCCCGACCCCCCCCGGGCATGGGCTTCGATGTACGCCAGCTCCTTTTCGGACACGAACCCGTCGCTGTAGTTGTAGTTGGTTTCGGTGGATGCGTATTTAATCCGGTTTTTCGCCCACAATTTCCCAATCTGGACCGGACTGAAAATGTGCGGGTACTTCTTTTCACCTGGTAACATGACTCCTCACTTTGGAAATGTTGAATTTTGAATGTTGAATTTTGAATGGAAAATATCTCAAAGAGATTCAGATGTCGTCTTGACTATCTTTGTCAGAATGTTGATGATGCTGCTGACTTTGTCAAGGTGGTCTTGAAGCGGGACATCAACCAGACCGCTTTTCTGAAGTAATAGCAGCCAATACTCTGTTTCGCGAGCTTCCTTTGAAGCGATGGACATTTTGGACCGAAAATCTTTCCTGCTTTGCGCAGCATCGGCTTCTACCACATTTGCCCCAATGCTGGTCCCCGCTCCTCAACAATTGCTTTGATATAACAAATTCATTGCTATTTCGAAGCAATTTGTATAACTTAATTATCTCCAGCGCAAAAGCAAAACTCTTTTCCTTAATGATGTTTTCTTTCATGTTGAAAAACAGTATTTTCTTATATTCAATTCAAAATTCAACATTCAAAATTCAACATTTTTTAGAAATAAATCGGTTCCTGGTACTCACCAAATATGTCTTTTAGTGCTTGCGTGATTTCTCCGACGGTGGCGTAGGATTTGACAGCTTCTATCACCGGCGGCACCAAGTTTAGATTTGCCTTCGCATCATTCTTGATCTTCGCCAGGGCTTTCTCTACTTCCCCAGAATCGCGTTTCCGTTTTACCTCGCGAAGCCTCTCGAGCTGTTTCTTCGCATTATCTTCGTTGTAAGGATGGAACTCTACGGTACGCACTTCTTCCTTCTTACGGTGGATGTTGACCCCAACCTTTGGAATCTCGCCTTTCTGAATCGCTTTTTCCCGCTCATAAGCCTGCCGCGAAATCGCCTTTTGAATCTCGCCGGATGCAATCGCCTTGACGATGCCGCCCCGTGCGTCCACCTCTGCCATTTCCTTCACGATTGCCTGTTCCATTTGATTGGATAAGGTCTCGACATAATACGAACCGCCCAACGGATCCACCGTGTCGCAAATTCCCATTTCATGGATGAGGATTTGCATGGTGCGCAGCGAAATCTCCGCGGCTTTTTCGGTGGGGATGGTGTAGGCTTCGTCGTAGGAACACAATGCCATGGTCTGAGTGCCGGACAAGGCGCTGATCAAGGCATAATAGGCGCTGCGGATGATATTGTTTTCCGGTTGTTCTTTGGTTAGACCTCCGCCACCGCCTCCGGCGATCATCCGCATCCAGCACGAGCTTTCGTCCTTCGCATGGTACTGGTCTCTCATGATTTTTGCCCACAACCGCCGAGCGCCGCGGAACTTGGCAATCTGTTCGAAAAAATTGCCATGGATATCGAAATTGAACGACAGCCTGGACGCAAAATCGTCGATGGTCAAACCGCGTTTCATTGTTTCGTCGGTATAGGCTTTAGCGATACAAAAGGCGTATGCCATCTCTTGCACCGGATTCGCGCCGGACTCCCGGATATGATACCCGCACACGCTGACCGGACTGTATTTCGGGACTTCCTTGGCGCAGTACTCGATGATATCGACCACTAATTTCACGGACGGCTCCACCGGAAAAATCCAGGTGCCCCTGCCGATGAATTCTTTCAAAATGTCATTCTGTGCGGTGCCGCGCAGATTCTTTAAGTCGAAGCCGTATTTCTGCGCCATTGCTAAATACATCGCAACCAGCACAATGGCGGAACCATTGATGGTCAACGACACCGTAATGTCGTCGAGGTCGATCCCTTTGAAAACCTCCTCGAAATCAGCCAAGGTATCCACTGACATCCCGACCCGTCCGACCTCGCCTTCAGCCCGCGGATCATCCGAGTCCAGACCGGTCTGTGTCGGCAGATCGAACGCCACATTCAAACCCGTCTGTCCTTGACTTATCAAGTATAAAAACCGTTCGTGCGTCTCGGTGGGCGTGCCAAAACCTGCATATTGGCGCATGGTAAACGGACGCTTGCGGTACATCAGAGGGTGAATTCCTCTGGTGAACGGATACTGCCCCGGCTTGCCGATGTCCGCCAGAGAGCCGGTGCGCTCGAGGTCATCCTGCGTGTACAGTGGATTGACTTCAATGCCCGATTCAAGAATTACTTTCGGGAGGTCTTTCTTCGTTGAATTAGTCATGAGATTCTTCACTTCCCCCGGGTCAGTGCCCGGGGCATGGTTTAGAATGACGGTTGTTGGGTGGTGTCAGGTGTCCCCACCTGACACAATCTCAATTTGACAAGGTAGCTGTCAAGCGAGGACGCATGACAGCACAAGACACTTGACAAGAACCTGTCAAGCGAGGACGCATGACAGCACACATTTTACGTGGTGTCAGGTGTCTCCACCTGACACCTTTTCCGCTATCGTCTTGCAGTAATCGATGACTTCCTCAATGGTCGTTCCAGTCGGAAACGCCATATCCGCCCCGGCATCGATGATCTTATCGACGTCACTGTCGGGGATGTTGCCGCCCACGATCCAGGGAATCGTGAGACCTGCCTTCTTCATCGCCTCGTTCATCTGCTTGCACAGCACCAGATGCGTCCCGGACAATATCGAAAGCCCGATCAAGTCCACCTGGTGCTCCTGCGCCTTCTGGACGATGTCGTCAATCGATTTCCTGAGCCCGGTATAGACAACGTCAAAACCGTTGTCAATCAAGGCGTGCGCCAGTACCTTGACCCCGACGTCATGCCCATCCAGACCGGGTTTCGCTAAGAGGATTTTCAGTTTCTTGGAGTTCATAATCTGACTGTTAGGATCGCAGGCGACTGAAGCGCTTAAGCCGGATCCTGACCTACGCTCCTATTTTCCCTACGTAGTGTTGCCGTGGTGCAGGATGTCCTCATCCTGCACTAATTCAATCGAGACCCAGAACCATTACCGAGGCGATGGCTCCTGGACCTCCGATATTCTGAGTCAAACCGACTTTGGCGCCTTTGACTTGCCGCTTGCCAGCCCGATTCCTCAAGTGATCGGCGACTTCGACCACCATCCGAATGCCGGTCGCGCCCACCGGATGCCCGCAAGACAACAATCCACCGCTAACATTTACCGGAATTTCACCGCCCAACGCCGTTGTGTTGCTTCGGATCATGTCTTTCGCTTCGCCAGCTCCACAGAAGCCAAGATCCTCGTATGTCAACAACTCCACAATGGAGAAACAATCGTGGACTTCAGCCAGGTCGATTTCCTTCAACGGATCGGTGATTCCCGCCTGGGCATAAGCGACTTTTGCGGCATTCTTGGTGGCTTGAAACGACAGAAAATCGTAATGAGGATCGAAAAAGGGCAAATCCCATCCAGTGGCGACATTCAATCCTATCCCTTTGATATGCACTGGATTATGCTTTGCCTTGTCCACGTCCTCGGCACGGACCATAATTACGCAGCTTGCGCCATCGGTCGTGGGGCAACAGTCCATCACTGTCAACGGATCCGCAACCATGGGAGATGCCAATACTTGTTCAACGGTCAATTCACGCCGATGATGGGCTTTCTCATTCAAGGTGCCATTGTGATGATTTTTCACCGACACCCGAGCCAGGTCTTCCCTTGTCACGCCATATTTCTCGAAATGCTTGTTGGCATATACCGCGAACGTTCCGGCCGCCGTGAAGCCTTTCTGGAAATAGGGGTGAGTGTATTCCACCATCATTCTCACGATGCTGTCCTGAGGGGTGCGGTCACGCAATTTTTCGACACCCAATGCCATCACAACGTCACAATCGTGCGCCAGCAGCGCATTCACCGCGTTCCGAATCGCGTCCCCGCCGGAGGCACAGAAATTGGATACTCTGGTGACCGGAATGTCATACATGGACAAGGGTTCCGCGAGATCCATTCCGCTTCTGCCTTTGAAGACGCCGATTTCGGGGAATGCGGTTGATAACCATGCCGCACCGATCATGTCCATCGTCACTCCAGCATCTGTCATCGCCAATGTTGCAGCTTCTCTGACCAGATCATCGTAGCTTTGGTCGAACAGCTCGCCGAATTTGGTGGATCCGGTGCCGATGATCGCTATGTTCGGACTTTTAAGATTCTTCACGAATATTCCTGTGTGTCTTTCGAATCATTCCGTTTTGTGTCATTTCCGCGGCTTGTCCGCCTCAGGCGGAAAGCAGGAATCCAGGCTTGTGCCGTAGGGTGTCCTCACCCTACGGATAACTGACGTCTCTTAGTGCAGGGTGAGGACACCCTGCACCACTCTTTAATAAATTTTCCATTGTCAGGTATTCAATTTGCACTTCCAAAAATAGTTGGGTTTCGCATCGTTTTCGACCATCTTTCTGAGCACCAATTCTACCTTTGCTCCAATTAGCGACTCCGGCATCTTGTGTGGATACATCTGATCGGTCACCTGCAATGTGACCCTGCCGCCGCCATCCAAATCAACTACCGTCATCGTGACCGGCGGAAATGAGGTCGGGAAGTAATGCTCTTTGGTGAAAGTGAAGATCGTACCGGTTTTTGCCAGCTTCTTGCGCAAGAATTCGTCGCTGCCGCAATGCGGACAGCGTTGCGCTTTGATGAAATACGCAGATTTGCACTTCCGGCATTCAAATCCATTCAGGTGGAGAATATTACCCTTCTCGCGTTCCAGCAACATATCCGACGAGAAGATCTCCTGTTTCGGCACGTTAGAATCCGGATCGCCTGCCTTTTTCAACATTAGGTAATCCTGGTAGCTTTCGATTATGGTGCTGTCACTCGTTGGTTTGCCAAATGTATTCTTGTCAAAGAGCGATTTCGCGCTTCGCTCTATCTCGAAAATGTTCGTGCCGTTGCAATAGTCAATAAAAAGGATATTTCCGGATTTCTTTTCGAGGTAGTCGATCAGGTACAGAAGCGCATGGCTGGCGCCCGTATAGCCGATTTCAGGCTGTAGCGAGTCCATAAATACTTGTTTTTCTAAGTCAAATCCTGCTTTCTTGAACAATCCGACTGCATTCCTGGCATAATGTGAATTCAAGATCACTGCCTCATAATCAGCGGGCTTGCGGTCGCCAGAGTCGAGGAAGTCTTTGAGTGCCATACTCAGGTTGGACATGAAACCGACATCTCTGGCGAAGCGCGCATCTATCTGAATGTTGCTGCCGTTGTACACGAATTCTTCTGCAATAAAGCTGCTGTAAGTTTTGCCTGACCTGATTGCGGCAAATCCGTCTCGATTACTCAACAGCAATGCACATCCCGCATGCCCGAACGGGACTTTCAATTCGTCGCCGATAGGGGGGAAGAAGGTGTCTGCTGACAGTATCAAGATATTCTTATACTGATCTGAGCTTATCAAAGAGTGCGCTACCAGCAGTGCATCACCTCCTGACCTGGGCGAGGCGCACAGGTCCAACGCCAGGATTCCCCGCGGCAGATCGAGCAATTCCGCCAAGAATGACGCATGATACCGGTTTCTGAACACAGGGGTCGTGCTGGCAAAAATCACCGCATCTATCTGATCACCCTCATCAATACCTTCTAAACATCTGCTTCCAGCATCGAAAGACAGGGTAATAACATCTTCATCAACGAAAGCCACCGCCCGCTTGCCTTTTTTCTTCCCCAAGCGAGGATGCAGTACGGAATCCTCAATTCGAGAATGCGGAATCGATACGGCGTAGTTTATAATGCTGCTCATTGTAAAATCCTACAATGGTTAAGTACTAAACTCCAAGCACCAAATTCCAAATAAATTCAAAACTCCAAACTCCAAGTAACAAATCCCAAACAAATTCAAATCTCAAAATTCGAAATTCCAAATGTGGCTATTCGGTCTTTTGGACAATTGCGCTGAAAATTTTAATCAACTCCGTGCACTCATTCATGAGATCATCTCGTACTTGTTCCAAAAGATTTTGACCATCAGTATGCATCAATTTCAGCCAATATCTGCTTTCTTTCGCCTCTTTTCTGCAAATCCTGATTCTGTAAATGAAATCCTTTTTGCTTAATGCTTCATTGGCCTCAATATAATTTGCCCCAATTGATCCGGATGACCTTATAAGCTGTTTCCCGTCTTCAATATTAGCGCGAGTCTTGGGCGATTTCTTAAGGAAAACTCTCACCTTTTTGGCGAATTCATAAGTTCGGTCTTCCAAATCATATTGTTTAGGTTTTGCTTCTTCTGTCATTTGGATTTGTTTGGATTTTGGCGCTTATTTCTTGGAATTTGCTTGGAATTTGGAGCTTGGTCATTGGAATTTATTATAGTCCCAGTTCTCTGGCAATATTTATTTTCAAAATCTCGGACGTCCCTCCTCCAATAAGGGTAAAACGTGCGTCCCGCAGATATCTTTGAATAGGATACTCCATGGCATAACCATAGGACGCCAATATTCGCGATGCCTGGTCGCAGATGTCGTTGGCGCATTCCGAGGCGTACAGCTTCACTATCAAGGCTTCCTTCTGGCGGGGCAGATTCTGATCGCACATCCAGGCGGCATACATCAGCATCTGCTTTGAGGTTTCCAACTGCACTGCCATATCCGCCGCCTTCATCTGTATCGCCTGGAATTTCCCGATGGGTTTGCCGAATTGCACGCGGGTCTTGGCGTATGCCAACGCGTCTTCGTAAGCCGCCGTCGCGACGCCGACCGCAAGCGCCGCGGTCATGATCCGGATTTCCGCCAGGATTTCGAACAGCAATTTGGTGCCTTCACCGATGCCTCCTAACAGATAATTTCGGGGAAGCCGGACGTCATCAAAAGTCACTTCGCTGGTGATTGACCCGCATACGCCCAACTTCTCGATATTCTGCCCGATCTGCACGCCCTTCAGATGAGCCGGCACGAAAAAGATGGAGAGCTTTTCGTGGTTGTCGGTTCGGGAAAATACCGTGAAGAAATCGGCAAACGGAGCAGAAGTTACCCAGGTTTTTTGACCGCTCAGAAGGAAATGATCATCAAAGACCTTTGCAGTGGTCTTGATCGCCATCAAATCGCTGCCGGCGTCGGGTTCGGTCATGCAGATACCGCCCAGTTTGTCTCCCTCTAACGCTGGTTTGAAGTAATTATCACGGATTTCGTCATCGCCGAAACGATACAGGAAATAGGTCGCCATCAGCGATTGCATCATGCACGGAGCCGCCAATGACATGGAACCCCGCGCCAGTTCGATCAATGCCAGGCAATAGGATATGGTATCCAATCCAGCTCCGCCCGCGTCCTCAGGATATCTCATCCCAAAGAAGCCCAATTTCCCCACTTCTTTGACCAATGCCAGGGGATACTCTTTGCTTTCGTCAATTTCCGCCGCCTTAGGCTTCACTTTTTCATCCACAAACTTCCGGAAAGTCTGCTGGACGGCTTTTTGGGTGTCGGTTAGTTCGAATTCCATGCTTTTCCTTGTGCAGCAGGGTGTCCTCACCCTGCGGTGAATGATGACCGGCTATCGTGCAGGGTGGGGACACCCTGCACCACTTGAATTCGAATATCAAAACGAAATATACTACTTGCTTTTTTGGATAATTGCACCAAAGATTCTCATCAATTCAGTAGATTCATCAATCAAACTCCCCAATTCATTTTCCAAAGAAAGTTGATCATCGACATTCAATAATTTTAGCCAAAACCTACTCTCCTTTGCCTCTTTTCTGCAGATCCCGATTCTATAGATGAAATCTTTCTTACTCAATGCTTCATTAGCCTCTATATAATTGGCTCCGATTGACCCCCACGACCTGATCAACTGTTTTCCATCTTCATTGTTCGAGATTGATTTGGGAAGCTTCTTCAAGAAAGTCCTAATATTTCTGGCGAAATCCAAAGTCCGATCTTCAAGATCGAATTTGCCTGAACTTTGTTTTTCTGTCATTTGATATTGTTTCGAATTTCGGATTGTGTTTCCTGGGTTTTCTTTTTTTGAATTTCGACTTTAGGTCATTTGATATTGTTTCGAATTTCGGATTTGGTGCTTCGGATTTTCATACTCCCATCTTATGATCTTCTTTCGCCTTTCCCGTCGAGATCACCCCATTCTTCACATCCATCAAGACCTTTTCCCGATCCCGCTCTTTAGGATCGCCATATCCGCCGCCGCCGGAGGCGATCTGGTGATAGAGGGTGCCTTCCGGGATGTCTTCGATCAAGTCTTTGCTTAAGGGGATTTTTTCGGTGCCATCTGGATAGCTCAGCGAAATCTTGTTCAAAATACTGCTCTTGCCGCCGAATAATCCGTAGGGCGCCGCCTTATCGCCATCCCCGAAAACCACCATGGTCGTGTTATCCGCGCCGATGCGGATGACGGTTTCCACGCCCAGCCCGCCACGCCATTTCCCGGCGCCAGCAGAATCCATCAAGTATTCGTGCTTGATAATCCGATGCGGGGTTTGCTGCTCGTACATTTCATAATCCTGATCCAACACCCCGCCCGACGCATCAATCATCCCGATATGATCGTACCCGTCATCCCCCTGCAACGCCCCGGAACCGCCTTTCAATCCCATGAAACCAATATCGACATATTTTCGGTTGGTGCGGGGATGAATCCCGGTGAACAACGAACACAGCAAATGATTCCAACCGGCAGTAACCCTGTCGGGGATTGCTGTCGACAAGGCTTTGAAAATGGCGTCCGCCGTCTGGGGACACAGATGATTCCCGAAGGTCGTCGCCTTGGGATAGCCTGCATTCAATATCGTCCCCACCGGAACGATGTATTTCAAAGGCTTGATCATCCCTTCGTTATGCGGTATATTGGGATTGACCATCTGCAAGAAAGTCAACGTAATCGCCGAACAGGTGGACGTATAGGTGCCATTGACAAACCCATTGGTTTGAGCTGAGGATTTCGAAAAATCGAATTCGATCGAATCGTCCTTCACCGTGATCTTGACATGCACCGTGAATTCCGTCCCCAGATGTCGACCATCATAATACACCTTGCTTTCGCCTTCGTACACGCCGTTAGGGATGCTGTGGATCTCCTTTTGCATCATGCGTTCGGTGGAATTGAACAACTCCTGCTTGTGCTCTTCGAAACATTCGGTTCCGTATTTTTCTACTAATGCCTGCAGCCGCCGCTCACCCAACGTGCAGGCTCCGATCTGGGCTTTGATATCTTCTTCCACCATCTGCAAACGGATGTTGGCGAAAATCAAATTCCACACATCTTTCCGCAATTTCCCCTTTTCGCAAATCTTTACCGCTGGGATCCGCAGCGCTTCCTGCCACACTTCCGTGGCATTCGGATTGTATCCCCCTTGCACTGCGCCGCCGATATCCGCCTGATGCCCCTTCGCCGCCGCCCAGCCGATCAATATCCCATCGTCGTGGTGGTGTCGTGTGTCCCCTCCTGGCTCTGTGTCATGGTGGTGTTGGGTGTCCTCACCCGACACCCCGCCATGACTGAAAATCGGTTTGAAAATCGCCACATCGTTATTTTGATTCCCCATGGAAAACACATCATTGTGAATAATCACATCCCCGGGATAAATCTCGTCGCCGAAGTATTTGATGATCTCCTTGCAGACCGGACCCAACGAAAACGACAGGATCGGCAGATTCTCCGTCTGTTCCAGCATTTGACCTTCGGCATCGTACAACCCCGTGACGAAATCCTTCGCTTCGCACAGGATCGGCGATCTGGTGGTCATAGTCAACGAGATGCTCATCTCGTCGGTGATTGCTTTGAACGCCTTTTGGAAAATGGATAAAAGGATTTTATCGATCATTTATTAACCTACTAACATTTAATTGCATTGCAGGAAGGCCCTGTACCGCCGAATATCATAAAGATTTCCGGCTATGCTAATAGCTCTCACCAATCACACTGCAGGCTTTAAGACGTACATCGCCCAGCCAATATATTTTCGTGTATAATTAATGTATAAATCCTGTTCTCTGTGAAGCATATCGATCATGTCCTGTCGTTGCGGATGCTCAGGATTTTCTTCAATCCACTTGAGCGCTCCAACCCAGTTAGAGGTTTCATAGTTATCCCAATCATCGTCACTGGCGCGAATAATAAATTTAAAATCAAATCCTTCCTGTCGTGCAATCTTCAGCATTTCAGATTCTGTCGTTACGGCCGGCATTCGTTCAACCAATTCCTTAGGAATATCACTTTTGAGCCAGTATACTTCTCCAATAACCAAACTGCCACCGGGTTTTATTGCCAGTTTCATCGCCTGGATGGCGGATCGGAAACCCTCCCAAATAAATGTTGCTCCAATGCACGTCGCAATGTCAAATTCATGTTCTTTAAATTTGTAATCCGCACCCTTACCGCAAACTACTTCGATTCTTTTATTCAATCCCTTCTCTGCAATCTTCTTTCTTGCACGACGACAAGCTTGCTCGCGTATGTCGATTCCTACACCGGATATCCCAAACTCACTAGCCCAATGAACCAGCATTTCCGCATAACCGCAACCGAAATCTATTATTCGAGAGCTCTCGTTTAAACTCAACACTTTGCCGAGCCTTATTATCTTCTCAATTGACGATGGGTTGACAAGTTCGATATTGTGCTCAGCCCTGTTGCCATAATCGAAAAAATCCATTATCTACTTTCCTGTTTTCTTCCCGGTTTCTCTATTATTCACCCTATTTCCTGCAAACAAAATCTTGCATATCATTTGCCAGTGCAAGCTCTATTTCTGCAAAATACCGAAGGAATGTCAGTGCTCTTCGCAACATATTATTTATTATTAAATCCCCCCTTATAGGCCTTCCTGCTATACACTACAAACGACCCATAATCATCCACCACACAATCGTATTCTTGGCTCACGAAAATCGAGGTATTCACTTTCTCGATCACTGCCGGACCATTAATCGTATGCCCGTTCAATGGCATATCTCCATCATACACAGCGACTTCTTCCATGCGATTGGATTCCGGAATATATACGTGACGCCTGCCTTTGAATGCAGATTCCAACGGTACCGGCTTTTCCGGGATGCCCAGAAATCTTGGTTTTTCCGTGATACCGGTCACTCGCAACCTGACGTTAATCACTTCGATCTCGGTGCCTTCCTCTTCCAACGAATATCCGAACAATCGGTTGTGCTCCTTGTGAAACGCCTGTTGAATTCGCGCCAGATTCAAAGACTGCACATCATCCCATGCCACCGGCAATTGCACTTCGTGATATTGACCGATATATCTCAAATCCAGCACCGGATAGAATTCGATCCTGTCCTCGATAATTCCTTCTTTCTTCAAGGTTTCCGCCCCAATTCGCCGCATCTGATCATAGAGTCCAAGAAATTCCTGCTTATCGATCTTCGAAAACGAAGCAATATAAGAACGGACATAATCATGCTTCAAGTCGCCTAACAGCATCCCCGCGGCGCAAAAAATCGACGCCACGCTGGGCACCACGAACATCGGGATTTCCAATTCCTTACAAATCTCTCCGGCATGAATCGGACCAGCGCCGCCCGCCACAATGAATAACGCCTCCCGAGGATCGTACCCCCGCTCGATGGACACCTGCCTGACCCCTTGAGCCATATTGGTATTGATAATCTTGTACATGCCCACCGCGGTGTCCAGCAGCGGTAATGCTAACTTCGATGCCAATTGTTCAGTAGTAATACGCTTGGTTTTTTCGGTGTCCAACTTGATACTTCCGCCCGCGAAAAAGTCAGGATTCAGATAGCCTAATATTACATTGGCATCGGTACAAGTCGGCAGCGTTCCGCCCAAATCGTAACAAATCGGACCGGGCGAGGCTCCCGCGCTTTGCGGTCCCATATGCAACAATCCGCCATGATCGATCCAGCCAATGCTGCCGCCTCCGGCGCCGATGGTGGCGATATCCAACGCGGGCAGCGCGATCTTGTACCGGTTGATGTCGCCGTTGGTGCTGGTCACACATTGCCCGTCGATCACCAAACTGGCGTCGAAACTGGTGCCGCCCATGTCGATGGTGATGCAGTCCTTGTATCCCATCAAATTGGCGTAAAAAGCGCCTGCCGTGGGAGCCGCCGCTGGACCGGACAGTACCGTCATCGCCGGAGACTTTTTAACGATATCCGGCGTCACCACCCCGCCATTGGACTGCATGATGAGCAGCGTCCCCGAAAAATCGATGCCGTCCAATTTTTTGGTCAAATTGCCCAGATAATTCGCCACCACCGGACCGATATAGGCGTTGACCGCCGTGGTGCTGATCCGTTCGTAGAAGCGGATCGACGGCAGCACTTCGGTGGAGGCGGTGATGAAGCAGGTCTGCAGGCGTTTCCGCAGGTACCGCACCGTCTGTTCTTCATGGACGCTGTTTTTGAACGCATTCATGAAGCACACCGCGATCGCTTCCACCTTTTCCTGTGTCAAAAATTCGATGATCGCGGGCAATTCGGATTCGCTTAGAGGCGTCAGGATATTGCCGTCGGCGTCGATTCGTTCGTTTACCACGAGCCGCAAGTATCTTGGAATCAGAGGCGTGACGTTCCGGTAATGGTTGTTGTATTGTTCTTCGCGGATGCCTCGTCTCATTTCCAACGCATCCCGGAAGCCTTTGGTGGTGATCAAGGCGGTTTTGGCGCCTTTCAGGGTCAACAGGGCGTTGGTCGCCACCGTAGTGCCGTGCACGATGGTTTTGATTTGTGTCACCAGCGTGCCCAATTCCATATCTAAAATATCCGCCAGGTCGTGGATGCCGTTCAGGACGCCGATGGACGGGTCTTGGGGTGTGGACAGGACTTTATGGATGGAGGTATCGCCCTGATCGGAGATCAGTATAAAATCCGTAAACGTCCCCCCCACGTCAATGCCGAGTTTGTATTTCATGGTTCTAAAGAATGAGGTCAAAATCCTATCGCCCCTTTTACTTCGTAGTGTATTCTATCTTCTGCAGAGGACGAGAAAAAGGATTAGATCCCGAATCCTCAATTATCACATGAAGTTTATTTCTTAAAGATCTTATTAAATGGTTTACCCAGTGCGCTGATTCTTTCTTCCCCGGCAAACAACCATGACAAGAGAATCCAAATCGGCAATCCAAGCGCAATCAATACCCACGAACGGAGGAGTTTTTGAAATGTGTTGATTCCCTCACCGTGCTTAATCGAGATATACCCGATCAACACTTCATATGCTATCGAAACCGCAAGCGCAATCGAGATTCTAATGAGAGCTGAGTACCGTAGGCTTCTAATTGCCTTTTCCATATCTCTCGCTTGGATGTCTATCTCCATTCCCGTGATTCTGTCCGACAGCGATCTTATTTTCTGATCATGAGCCCTACCTAATTCATCTATTTCTCTATTTTTCTGTTTCAATTGAGATTCGAGCGACTGCACATTCTGCTTATATTTCCTCTCCGTACTGGCGAAAAATTTCCTCAATTCGTGAGCGAGCTTTTCTCTATCTTTGGGATTAGATGTGTCCAGGTTTGGGGCCTCTTTCTTGATATACCGAATGCAATTCTCAACATCCTCCGCCGGGAGTTCTCTGCATTCCATTTCCATTTCGGATAGCATCAGGAAGTCTCGCAGATCTAGAAGGTTTTCTTGTGGCAACAGCTGAAATCTCACGGCCTCCGAGAAAATCTTTGCAACCTCCTCTTCATTCGCTCCAGTGATCGCGATTGGGGATATCCACTGAAGAAGTGCATCTAGGGTAATTGCCAAAGTTCTGCGCATCGCCTGTGCCTCTTCGGGAATTATGCCCGGGAGAGTTGTGTCAAGAGTCAAGAACCAAGCCTCCTGATTTTCTCCTCTTCCTTTGGCGATCCATCTCATCATCAACGCATCGTGGACTCCCGCGAGCTCAGTTTTTGGCAGTTTTCGCCGCAGTTGGTATTCTTTGACGATAACCTCAGAAAGCTTTAGTGTTGCCGATGCCTCTTTTTCATTGTCAAACCACTGATCATCGACTATCTCGACTCCGTATAATTCATTAAGGTCGTTCTCCGGTTCATCAAAACTGGCGAATATTTCCTCCAAGTTTTGCGAGCCTGTAGATTCTTGCCTTTCCCTATACAGTCTAAAGAAATCATTGTCTATTCTTGAAACCAGTCCATTCGGTATTTGATTGTCAACTCGTGGAATGACTCTTCTGTTATTGCTTATCACGCGGTCAAGTTCGGATAACGTGACTCTACATACCCTCAGTTCAAGATTGAGTCTACTGCATGCATCCGACACCGTCTTGAAGCTGCCATAATGCCGAGACTTTGGATTGAGCGCCTGAATCAATATGTTGGTATCGACAAAAAATGTGGCATGGCTAAATGCTTCTCTTGATAGAAGATAGCTCGCCTCTCTCAGTTTCAAAGCATGGGCTATATAATAGTTCTGCGCCATGTTCCACTTGATCGCAACATATTCTGGATCATCTTCTTGGAAGAATGAATATACTCCTTGCCTAAAGATATCATGGTCAATTGGATAGTCTTTGGTTCTCATCTCTACAAGTAATCCATCCACATTCGCTAGGGACATCAATCTCCTGACATCAAGGTCCCCCTTTAATAGTCTGACGTAGCTTGCACCTATGCGAGAGAATGCTGTGCATAGGACTGCTAAAAATGGTCCAGCGTAGGCTTGATGTCCCTCTGTGGCATTTACAAAGAGTTTCTTCACGGTCTTGTCGAATCGATTTTCCACTGCTTTCTGGATTTCCAAGCTTTCGTCGCGAGCCGCATCCGAAAGCCTGTACATTCTGTCCGATCCCCTCTGCATCACCGTCACCCGATTCGCCTCAACAAGCCTATCGAGTGATCTCTCTAGCTCTTTCCTGCTGATTATGGACGGACCTCCGGGAAGTGCCGTAACCCCCATGGCCTCCATCTGGCGCACCGTCAGTCCATTGCGATCATCTGACAACAACAAACCTTGTTCCACGATCTTGTCGATGGCTGTCTCCTTGATTGGTTGGGTCTCGGGTGAAAATTGTATCTTTGCCGATAATAGAACCAATCTTCTGCTTTCCATATCACTGCAATTCATGTCGAGCTCCTCTCGTTCTTGCCCTGTCCAGCATCTCCGCCTTCGTCCCAAGCGTAGAGTTTTTTTCCCGACGTCAGTTTGATGGCAGAACAGCCTTGAGTCTGAATCATCCATGCACAAACTGCGCCTTCGCTTTTGGTCCGTTTTTCATGAAGTTGTCGATGCCGATCTTCATGTCCTGGGTGGTGATGCATTCGCCGAACAGACGGCATTCCAAATCGAAGCCGTCCTCCAGATTCATCCCGGCGCCGTCGTAGATGGCTCGCACCAAAATCCCGTCAATCGCCCGGCTCAAGTGCCCGAGGTCCAAGTCCCGCGCCTGCCCGACATCCTTCAGAGGTTCTCGGGACAGACGTGCGACTTTGACCTCGCCTGTGGCAATCTGCTTGACCAAGGACACCGCCTCCCCGATCAAATCGCCTTCGACCTCTTTATGGATCAAACCGATGTCCACCGCTTCCTGTGACGAAATCGGTCGTCCGGTTCGCAGCAGTTCCGCGCCTTTGTCCAATCCTACCAGGCGGGGCAGCCGTTGCGTCCCGCCCGATCCAGCGATGAATCCCAGATTCACTTCCGGCTGACACGCCGCCACCGGCAAGCCCTTTTTGGCAATCCGCATGGTGCACGCCATCGCCAATTCGTTCCCCCCGCCGAAGGCAAATCCGTTTAACCCGCACACCACCGGCTTTTTCAAGGTCTCGATCCGATTCATCACTTTGTGGAACCGCTGGCACATGTCGTAGCCATCTTGCGGAGTCTTGCAGGTCGCCAATTCCCGAATATCAGCTCCCGACACGAACGCCTTGTTCCCGAAACCGGTCAAGACCGTGCCGATCACTTTTGGATCCTTTTCAATCGCTTCGAAATGCGACAACAGTTCCGCCATGACCTCGCTATTCAACGCATTCAACACCCGGGGACGACGGATGGTCAACACCGCCACATTATCCTTTGGCGTAGCCATGGATTCCCACACGGTCTTGACGACCTGCGAAATTTCCCATTTTCCGACTTGGGCGGCATGTTTCAGGCTTTTCGGCACCCCGAAGCCTTGGTGCTTCTGGCAGAATTCCTCGACAATTGCCAGCGCTTTCCCGACGCCCATTTTGTTCATCATTCGGAACGGCGCCTTCACCACCAGGGCGATTTCCGTCGCCATGTCCAGGCTGGACATATCCACCAATCCCAAATCGATGATATATGCCGCCAACCCGAAATAGGCTCCCAGGAATTCCTTCGCCAGTTTCTCCTTTTTCTCCAAGGGCACCATGACCTCTTCCCGCCGAGCCACCGTCTCCCACGGTTCCTTGCTTTTCACTGCATCCGACAGCGTTTTCGGCGACTGGAACCACGGCATCAGCTTGGTGTGCATTTC